>Ga0208259_1000053_pt1 | contig 44146 bp, 46 predicted proteins | sample CryBogCBH22May08_FD_184618 | JGI IMG/M metagenome (GOLD analysis project Ga0208259, IMG submission 184618) | Freshwater microbial communities from Crystal Bog, Wisconsin, USA - CBH22May08 (SPAdes) | ecosystem: Environmental > Aquatic > Freshwater > Lake | place: Crystal Bog, Wisconsin, USA... | reverse complement strand
CACGGATGGCGAGGAAGGAAAGACGGCTAAATAATGTGGAATTGGCGGTGTGTCAGCCCCTGGCTAACGCCGCATAATTCCATTGTTCGTGGAGGGGCGAAGTCCAAGTTCATCTGAAGCATTACAGCCCTGTCAAGATCAAGCTCAAAGTATCAGGTGGTTTTCGTGCACTTGGTGGATCAGAAGCTTTTTGCGTGTTACGTTCCGTATGGGAAACAAACAGGTTGCAGGGGCAAAATCCATTTGATACTTTTCGGTCAGCCTTTGTTGGGGGCTGAATAGTTACAAAATTTGAAGATGACGTATAATCTGAAACCGTGTATTTGTAGCCCCCGTGTTACATGGACGGGAATTAACAACCATATTTCAAAAAAAAATGAATCTCTCACAAAGCCCCATATCAGAATTTTCGATCTATAAACTACATGGTGAACGCGATATAACTATTCCCTTTTCACATGAGGTGCAAATATTAGTAGCAGAAAACGGGACAGGAAAAACTACTGTATTAAATACACTATACAATCTGATATCAGGAAATTTCCATAAACTAAGAAAAACAAATTTCTCTGAAATTTCAATCACATTCTGTTCTGGTAAAAACATATCTTTAAAAAAAGAGGACTTTAATTGGGCAGCCGAAAAAAAAAAAATATTCCTTCTGATTTATTTCAGCATTTTAAAAGCCAGTTAAACATTAATGAAATTCAGGAGCTTCACGATAACTTTATCCAAGGTGATCGAATAGCTTTGGAATCTTCAAAGCCATTCATTGAAGCGAAGAAACTACTGAATATTGATGAAAATAACCTATATGCTTGGTTAGATATAATGACACGGGAACTTGCGCCATTCAATCTATATAGTGAGCAACTATTGACTGCAAGAGATACAATTCAAACAGAATTTCCATTCGACTTAATTTATCTTCCTACTTATCGACGTATTGAGGAAGATTTAAAAATCCTCGGTGAGCAAATACCTAATCGCCTACATGATCGCAATGTTATTCAATTTGGAATGAGTGATGTAAGGGCAAGATTTACCGACATTACTTCAGAAATTAAAAATTCATCTATACGCTGGTTTGCAAAAGTCAATGGTCAAATGCTTACACAATTAATTCAAGGTGTAAATGTTGATAATGATATGAAAGATCGACTTGGTCATCCAGAGGCCTTAAAGATTGTTCTTGATCGTGTCGGAAGCCATATAACTGATAAAAATAAGGAACACATAATCAACTTAGTGGCTAATAAGTCCATTCTAGATAATACTGCACTTTCATATTTTATGGCAAATCTTCTAATGGTTTATGAGTAACAAAAAGAGAATGATCAAGCAATTAAGAAATTTACAGAAATTAGCAACATGTATCTAGTAAACAAAGAGATTGTTTATAATGAAAGTTCTGTAGAAATTGATATTGTCAGAAAGAAGAACAAAGAACCTGTACAAATAGAAACCCTTTCATCTGGCGAAAAGCAAATTATATCTTTGTTTTCTAGATTGTTTTTAGAAAAACATAGAAAAATCGCCATATTTTTTGATGAGCCTGAACTTTCGCTGTCATTAGAATGGCAGAAACAACTATTACCTCACATTATCCAATCAGGAATATGTGGCTTTTTATTCTGCACAACACACTCACCATTTATTTTCGATAATAATTTAGTTCACCATGCAAGCGATCTTAGCTCATATATTACGGAGTTATAAAAATGGATCGTGTTGAGTCTTTGATTAGTGAAACACAATCTGAATCAGTAGCTTATATGGCTTTTATGCGAGTTGCAAAAAAGATCAAGAATCTCTTTTTTGCTTTTTTGAAGGGGAAGATCAGAAATATTATGGAATAAGAATTGATTTGTTGCTAAGAAATACAAGCTGGCATCCAATACGCTGCGGTGGAAAGAAGGCAGTTTTAAAGGTAAAGGACATTATTTCTTCTAACGAAAAATATAGAAATTTTTATACCGCTTACTTTATTGATAGAGATTTTGATGAGAGCATAGTTAAAGACCATGATTCATTTATATATGAAACACCATGCTACTCAATAGAAAATTTATATTGCGATGAAAAAACTATAAAGAAAATTATTTCCGCCGAATTTGGAACCAGTGATCATGCTGGCACCGATGAGTTCTTTAATAAAATATTTACAATTATTATCGACACTCAAAACAAGTTTCATGAGATCATTAGACCATTTAACGCATATATTAAGGCTCATCGCTTACGAGAAAAAAATGGCAATATAAAATCGAATTGTTTGAATCTATCAAATATTAAAATCAATGATATTATTAAAATTGAACTAAATAATATTGATAAAGTTATTGACCCAGCTGACTATTATAAATTATTCAGCAGTGGATATACACTTACTCAAACCGAAATTAATAACGCCGACACATTTCTGAATGAAAATGCTCATTATGATTTTCGAGGTAAATTTGAACTAGAGTTTATCCGCATTGTTTTAATTAAGCTGAGAGATGAGATATCTTCTAAAGAGAGTGATTTATATCGCCCAGGATATTCAATAAAACTAACTCTAAGCAAATCGAATTGCATTTCGGAGTTATCTCAGTATGCAACTACTCCACAATGTTTAATTGATTTTCTTCAACACTTAGATAATCACATTTTATCAAGCAAAATGCAGAATCAATCAGCGATTTCTGTTTAACAGGCTGTTGAAAAACTCTTTTTTCAAGAAAATCAGCACAACATATTGCGCTTGTTATAAGCAATTTGCACTGCATATTGATTGAATTCAATCAAAATTTTACTTTTTCAACAGCCTGTTAAACCACCCTAATCTTCTTAGTATGTACCTATCACCTCAATCCAGTACCCAGCTTCATCCCCTACGGCGCGCCAAACACACCTTAAGCGGCTAATATACCAAATAAATGCCGCCATACTGGTTCTAAGCATTCTAAATTGTTACACAAAGCTTTTATACGGCGGTAATATATTTAGATGACTAAGGGCATGAAATCACAGGCATTGTTAATTTAGTATAGCATCTATTATGCTGGCTCAACTTATACAGCAAAAAGACACTACCAATTGTCCAAGTTTTTGGTTTTTCTGTCATTTTAAATCAAAATGATAGGCTTCTCACCTCATGTAGATTTTATTTTCAAGCCCTTTTTAAGCGCGATTGCCCTGCCCCGTTTACACAAAACTTTGCACACCCTCCTTTTTTATGTCTGCTGGACTTAGCAACCAGACGGCATAGAATTGATTTAGGTATTGGCTAATCCTGCCCGAAGTTATCCCCAGTTCCTGTGGATAAGTCTGTGGATTAGAGCTTAACAACACCGCTAAATGACTAATTTTTGTCATATTGCCTTAATCTGGCTAATTTATGGTCAGATATTTAAATCAATGGGTTACGTTGGTTTATGGTGGTTATTGCTAGTGCTTAATGCATAATGTTGCTGCATTTTGGCACTTTTTAGGGTTGTGTATACCTGAATCGAAACCTACTGTTTGGCTTAATGGCAATAATGGATGCTCATGCCAAAACACGCAGTCCCTTATCAAATGGCGGCTGCGTCAAGTTATCCCCAGTTCCTGTGGATAAGTCTGTGGATTAGGGCTTAACAACACCGCTAAATGACTAATTTTTGTCATATTGCCTTAATCTGGCTAATTTATGACCATATATTTAAATCAATGGGTTACAGATTATTTTGGTTATTTTAACGCACTAATAAGCCCTAATGTGACAGCCTTGACGCACAGTTTAGGGGCTGTGCATACCCGAAAAATAAGATGCTGTTTGGCTGGCCTTGATAAGATTGTTATTGATCAACGCCAGCAAGCCATTAATGGATTATAATCAGCGCGCTTGTAACCGATAAAGAATCAACCGCTGGCATCACCATTAGGCGGTTACATTACCCATCACGTCCTGTCAGGTACTATCCTTATGAGTTCAACCGTTATAATCATCGGCGGCGGCCTTTCCGGTGCTTTGGCCGCCATGCAGTTGGTGCAATTTCCGAACGGCCCGCAAGTGGTGCTGATTGAAAAAAATCCTGAACTGCTGGGGCGCGGCGTAGCTTACCATTACGATTTCACCCATCAGCCGCTAAACGTAGTGGCAGCCGGAATGAGTCTGTTTATTGACAGGCCGTTGGATTTTGTCGAGTGGCTACAAAAAAACCATTTTAAATATAACCATCTCATTGACGAAGTGTCGCCACAAGCCTTTATCCCCAGAAAAATTTTTGGTGATTATCTTTTGGAAAATTTGGAAAATGTCCAGCATTCTGCTGCGGGCAGGTTTCAGATACGGATTGATGAAGCCATTTCTATTATCGATTTTGGGACTCGTAAAACGGTGGTGCTGGCCTCCGGTAAAGCCATCCATGCTGATCATGTGATACTAGCACTTGGCAATTTCCCCCCCGCCGATATTTTTAAGCAGGACAATCCGCTACGGAATGACCCCCGGTATTGTGCCAATCCTTGGTCGGACAAAGTGTATAGCCAGCTTGAGGGTGATGAGGCAATTCTTCTTGTGGGTTCCGGATTGACGGCAGTGGATATTGTACTTGGGCTGTTGTTAAGAAAATTTAAAGGCAAAGTGACCTTGTTATCGCGGCGCGGCTGTTTTCCGCTGCCGCATGATTTGTCGCATCCGGCCTTTCAGATCAATGAATTGGCTGTTAAACCCCCGCGCCAATTGTTGCTTTGGCTACGCCGCCTAATCCGCAATAATCCTGATGTGCCGTGGCCGTCGATATTGGATGGCCTGCGTCCGCACACCAAAAAAATATGGCTTAACTGGACTGTGGAGGAGAAAAAATATTTTCTTCAAAAAATCAGACCCTATTGGGAAATTGCCCGGCACCGGATTCCTGAAAAATCCTCGTCCTTATTGAATAGTATGGCCAGTGCTGGTCAGTTGGAATTGAAGAAAGGTTATCTGGTCGATACCGCCGCCACTGATGGTGGGATTGCCATTGTTTATCGTGCCGGGCAGCAAGAAGTCCGGCAAGTTTTTGATAAAGTGGTCAATTGCACCGGGCCGGAGTCGAATTACCGGAAAGTCCGTTTCCCTATTATCAGCGAGCTGATTAGTCGGGGTAAAGTCACCACTGATACCTTGGGCTTAGGCATTCTGTGTACGCCAGAAGGCAAAATCATTAATGCCCAAAACGAAATAGAAGCCGGGCTGTGGTGCATAGGCCCGATGCGTAAAGCGGTGTTGTTGGAAACCACTGCGTTGCGCGAGATTCGCGAACAGGCGGCGGAGTTGGCGTTATTGATCGGGCAACAAGACCAGGGTAGCAAAGGGAGATGATAGCGTGCTTTAGGTCTCAACACTCGCAACGAACCAGTCAGTCAACGCCTTGGTATCACCTAGGCCAGCCAAGCGGCGGTCGATGCTGTCTTGGTTGCCCCAGACCACCCTTTGCCAATCACCAGCAGTCACCCGGGTCTCAATAGTATGGCAGTACAACCCTTTGTCCCGTTGCACATAAAAGCCGTAAGTGCGGCAAGCGATAGGGCGTTGTTCATAAACTAGACAAGCCCCCGCATCTTGGTCGAGTAGCGGGCAGATCAGCGGGCGGGCGGTTTGCTGGGTCATGGTGGCGATGTTTTGGCTGATGGTGGCAAACACGCTTGCAGGCAGTCCATCCAGCCCTGTCTTCAGGCGTCGCCATTCGGCTGTAGTCAGGGTAGGTATATCAGCTAGCCGTCGGCAACAGCCGTCGCAGCCCATCCGGCACAGCCAATCAGGATGATCGGCGCGGATGGCGCTGACGCGCATTTCGATATCGTGGTCCAGTTGGGTGAGCGTGTCCGCAGCATTTTCCATAGCTTATTTAGGCGGGTTCACGCAGGCGATAAATCAGTTTGCCCGCCTGTAGGGTATGGGTGACGCGGCCTTTTAAGGTCTGTTGCCAGTAGGGCGTGTTACAGCCTTGGCTTTTCCAAGTGCTGGCGTTGACTTGCCATTCCCGTTCAGGGTCAAAAACGCAAATATCGGCGGGCAAGCCCGGGGTTAATGCGCCTTTGTTGATGCGTAAGATGTCAGCTGGGTGTTGGCTGAGTGCGGCAATCGCTTGTTGCAGGTCTATGGCGTGTTGTTCGACCAGTTTTAGGGTCAGTGGCAGCAAAGTTTCCAATGACGAGATGCCCGGTTCGGTTTCTGGAAACGCGCCCAATTTGGCATCAACATCATGGGGCTGGTGGTCGGAGCAAATGCAGCTGATGGTGCCGCTGGCCAGTCCTTGTCGGAGGAATTGTTTGTCGGCTTCGGTGCGTAGCGGCGGCAGCACATGGTAGGCGCTGTCAAACGGGATCATGTTGTTTTCGGTCAGATGCAGCTGATGGATGGCAACATCGGCACTGACCATCAAGCCATATTTTTGCGCTTGTTGTATTTTAATGACGGAACGTTTGCAGCTGAGTTGTCCAAAATGCACGCGGCAGCCGGTCAGTTCTGCTAATTCTAAGCAATGAGCCAAAGCAATGGATTCTGCGGCATCGGGGATGCCTGGCAAGCCGTAACGGGTGGCGACCGCCCCTTCATGGGCACAGCCTTTGTTGCCCAGCCAATAGTCGTTAGGACGGAAAATAAGCAACAAATCATGGCTGGCGGCATATTCCATGGCGCGGCGCAAAATCAACAAGTTGGTTACAGGCGCACCGGCATTGCTTACGGCAACGCAACCGGCTTGTTTTAGGGCCAACATGGAGCTCAGCTCATTGCCTTCCAGTTTTCGGGTTAGGGCTGCTATGGGCAAGATTTGCCGATAACCGGCTTTATTAGCCAATTCCTTGATCAGTTCGGCAACGGCGGGCGTGTCAATAACCGGACTGGTGTCGGGCTGTAGGCACAAGGTGGTGACACCGCTGCTGGCGGCGGCAATAACCTCGCTTTTAAAGGTGGCTTTGCGGCTTTGCCCGGGTTCGCGCAGGCGGGTGCTGAGGTCAATAAAGCCGGGGCAGACGATTTGCCCGCTGGCATCTAAACGCACATCAGCTTGGAATCCGTCGGGCGGGTTAATAACTGCGGCAATTTTGCCATCCGCTAGGTACAAGTTACCCACAAAATCCAGTTGGTTGGCGGGGTCGATAATCCGGCCATTTTCAATAATAACGTGCATTAAGCCACCATCCCTTGTTTTTGCATCGCCATTGCCATAATCGCCATACGCACGGCTATGCCGTTACTGACTTGTTTGAGTATCACCGACTGAACCCCATCAGCCACTTTAGAATCAATCTCCACACCCCGGTTAATCGGGCCAGGATGCATCACCATGGCATCGGGCTTGGCGAATTTTAATTTTTGTTCGGTGAGTCCAAAACATCTGAAATATTCGCTTTCACTGGGTAGTAATGCCGACGTCATGCGTTCTTTTTGCAGCCGCAACATGATGATGACATCAATGTCACGTAAGCCGTTGGGCAGGTCATGGCAGACGCTGACACCCAATTTTTCAACATGGGCGGGCAACAGGGTTTTCGGGGCAATGACCCTGATCTCGGCAACCCCCAAAGTGTTCAGTGCCTGAATTTGTGAGCGGGCCACCCGTGAATGCAAAATATCACCGATGATGGCGACCCGCAGCAGGGCAAAGTTGTGCTTTACCTGCCGGATGGTGAACATGTCCAGCATGGCTTGGGTGGGGTGTGCGTGTTGGCCGTCACCGGCATTGATGACGCTGATGTGCGGGGCGGTTTGTTGGGCAATAAAATGGGCGGCGCCGCTGATGCCATGGCGGACGACGAACATATCGACGTACATGGCTTCAAGGTTGCGGATAGTGTCGAGCAAGCTTTCGCCTTTGGAGGTGGACGAGGTGGCAATGCTCATGCTCAGCACGTCAGCCGATAGCCGCTTGGCGGCGAGTTCAAAGGTGGTGCGGGTGCGGGTGCTATTTTCGAAGAATAGGTTAACGATAGTTTTACCGCGCAGCAACGGCACTTTCTTTATTTGTTGGTCATTCATGCCAATAAAAGATTCGGCAGTATCGAGAATTTCCGTCAATAAGATTTTATCTAATCCTTCAATACTTAGAAAGTGTTTTAGTCTGCCTTCCGCATTCAGTTGTAAATTTGTGGACATGTTTTAAGTGGCTGGGCTGGACGTTTCAATGTGGATGGCTAAGGGTTCAGGGCCGGAAAGCTTGAGCCTCTGGTGGGCATCCAAGGTGATACTGCCACCGTAACAATCCGGTTGGATAGGGATTTGCTTGCCGTTGCGCTGTATCAATACCGCCAAAAGCACTTGTTTGGGGCGGCCGAAATCAAATATCTCATTGAGTGCTGCGCGGATGGTGCGGCCGGTGTAGAAAACGTCGTCAACTAGAATAATGTCGCGGCCTTCAATGTGGGGCGGCAATTGGCTGGGTTTGACATTGGGGTGGACACCCATTTGCGAAAAATCATCGCGGTAAAAAGTAATGTCCAATAATCCTAACGGTTCGCTGATGGCCAGCTGGCGGTGCAAGTGTTCGGCAATCCAAATGCCACCGGTGCGGATGCCAATCATTAGCGGGTTGTTCAGTCCGCGTTGGCTAACTTTCTGTTTTAAGTTGGTTTCCAAGTCGGTCAGTAGGGTGTCAATGGCTAAGGTGTTCATGATGCTCTTTCCTGTGGCTTGTGCCGTTCAGCCAGCTTTGTAATATCAATTGGGCGGCAAGTTGGTCTTGCACGGCCCAGAGTTTGGTGGCGTTGGTATGCATGTCGTCAAACAGCAATTGTTTGGCCTCAAAGGTTGACAGGGTTTCGTCTTGCTGATGGACGGGCAGCCTGAAGCGGCCTTCCAGTTGGCGGCAAAATTTTAACATCAATGGCGTTACCGGGTTGTCGGTGCCATCTTGTTGTCTTGAAATACCAACAACAAGTCCGGCCGGCTGCCATTCTTGTATCAGTTTGCCTATAGACAGCCAATCCGGTTGTTGGTTTACTGCACGGATAGTCTGCAACGGGCTGGTGCTGGCGGTGGTGGTCTGCCCAACCGCCGCGCCAATTTTTTTTATGCCAAAGTCAAAGCCGAGATAAGTGTCGTCAGCGGCTTTACATTGTAAAGGATCAGGTTTGCCAAAGCTTTTTTTAACCATAGCGGCTTAGCTGTGTCCGGCGGGGGCTGTGAGCTTGTTGATGTCGATGCCGATGTGGTCAGCCGCTGCGCTCCACCGTTGGTTAATGGGCACATCAAATAACACCTGTTTTTCATAAGGTGTGTTTAACCAAGCGTTTTCCCTGATTTCTTTTTCTAGTTGCCCTTCGCCCCAACCAGCGTAACCCAATGCAACCAAATATTGGTCGGGGCCCTGGTCAACAGCAATGGCCTCCAGCACATCCCGCGAGGTGGTGAGGCAAATGTTGTCGGAAATGGCCATGGAGGCATTCCAACTGCCTGCGGGAGTATGCAACACAAAGCCACGGTCTTGTTGCACCGGCCCGCCAGCGAAAACGAGGGCTTCCGTGGCGGCCAATGAAGTGGCTTGAATATCCATCTGTTTGAAGATTTCATCCAGCTTCATTCCGGTCGGGCGGTTGATGACGATGCCCAGCGCCCCTTCTTTATTGTGTTGGCACAAATAAGTGACCGTATGGGAGAAGATCGGGTCGGTTAGGTTGGGCATAGCAATAATAAACTGGTTGTTTAAGTAGTTGGCCTCTTTCATGCGATTTCTCCTTGATGATATAGGGTCACCGCGCAGTCATGCCGGTTTGTTCTGTAAAGTACCAAGTGATGGGAATGACCAGAACCCTCAGCTCTTTAGACAGTTCCAACGGCAGTGGCGGGAACGGTGCGCTTATTTTTACAATCCGTTTTGCGGCATCATCCAGTGCCGGGTTGCCCGATGATTTACTGGTACGGATGCTGTATATTCGGCCCTCCGTATTAATGCCAACATCCAAGGATAGAGTTGCCGACGATTGTTGCTTGGCTATTTCATTTAGCGAGCTGTTTTCAGCAGCCTGTTTCACTTTATTTTTCAAATCGGTTATGTACTGGGAGGCAACAAACTTATGGCTACTAAGCTGATTGGCAAATTTAATTTTCGTTTGCTCCGGGCCTTGTTGGTTAAGGCGGATTTCGCTGCCAAGTTGGGCTATTTGTTGCTGTAATGTTTCGGCGGTAATGCTTGGCTTTGTTTCCACCTCTGTCGCTTTCAGTATAGCTGACTTGGCAGGGGTTGCAATTGACTTTTCTGGGGTTTGTTGGCTGGGGTAAGTTTTTTTAGGTTTGGACGGACGGGGTTTATTCGTAGCATCTTGGCTGCGGGCGGGTGATTTTGGAGGATTATCCGGCTTAGCCAAGGCCATTTTTTTGCTGGCGGCTTGTTGTTGCTGATGCTGTTGCTCTTCCTGTATCACGTTGTTTTTATGAGTTTTTTGTGTCAATGACAGGGGCTTTGCCGAGGCTTTTTGGGTTATCCATTCAATTGTGGTGATACGCGCCGGGTGGTCGGTTTTTGTTGTGTGCGGCACATAGAGGTTGACCGATAGTAGGGTGGCACTATGAATCAATATGATGATAAATAGTGCTATCAGCCACCCTCCGATGTCGGAAAAATAACGGCGGGTATCAAAAGTGGCGTATTTTGCCATGTTGTGTCAGCGTGTCAGCAATATGGTCTATTAAAAGTCCGCTAATGTTCAGGTCAAATTGCTTGTCCAGTTCTTGTACGCAGGTGGGGCTAGTGACATTGATCTCAGTCAAGATATCACCAATAACATCCAGTCCGACAAAAACCAAGCCTTTTTCTTTTAGCGCGGGCCCCACTTGCTGGGCTATCCAGCGGTCGCGTTCGGTGAGCGGGCGACCTTCGGCGCGTCCACCCGCTGCCAAGTTGCCGCGTGATTCGCCTTGGGCGGGGATGCGTGCCAAGGCATAAGGCACCGCCTCGCCATTGACCATCAGAATGCGCTTGTCCCCGTCTTTAATGGCGGGCAAGTATTTTTGCGCCATGACTTGGCGGCTGTTGAATGCAGTCATGGTTTCAAGGATAACGCTGAAATTAGGGTCACCTTGTTTGACGCGGAAGATTGATGCGCCGCCCATGCCGTCCAAAGGCTTCAAAATGATATCTTGGTGTTCGTCCAGAAAATTTCTGATACGTTGTGCTTCACGTGTCACTAAGGTTTCGGTGCAGCATTGTGGAAACCAAGCGGTGAACAGTTTTTCATTGGCATCGCGTAAGGATTGCGGCTTGTTGACTATATAAGCCCCGAGGCTTTCGGCACGTTCCAAAATGTAAGTGGCGTAAATGTATTCAGCGTTGACCGGCGGGTCTTTGCGCATAATAATGGCATCCAGTGTGTGCATCGGCAATTCTTGCTCGCCACCAAATTCATGCCAGCATTGGGCATCACGAGCGACTTTTACTGTGCGGGTGCGGGCGTAAGCAATGCCGTTGCGCATGAACAGGTCATTTAGCTCCATGTAATGTAATTCCCAATCACGGCGCTGGGCTTCAAGCAACATGGCAAAACTGGTGTCTTTTTTTATATTGATATGGCCGATGGGGTCCATAACCATGCCTAATTTAACACGCATAATGGTTCACTTTAAGGGTTGGTGGTAGGGTTGGACACAGCAGGCAGTAGTGGTTTTGCAATAAAACCAGACAGTGCTAACTGCATTAAAGAATCGGGCAAATAATCAGTGTTGCTGGCTGCAATAGTCATGATAAGATTCATTTTATAGATTGTTATTTACCTAGAAAAGATTTTTTGGTATAAAGTTCGGCTAGCTTTTAAATTTAGGCACATTTATAGAGGTCAATCATGTCCAGAGTATGTCAAGTAACCGGTAAACGTCCCATTACTGGTAATAACGTATCACACGCCAACAATAGAACCAAAAGACGTTTTCTTCCTAATTTGCAACACCACCGTTTTTGGGTGGAAAGTGAAAACCGTTGGGTGCGTCTACGCGTTTCCGCTAAAGGGATGCGTATCATTGATAAAAAAGGCATCGACGCAGTATTGGTCGATTTGCGTAAAAATGGCTTACAAGCTTAAGGAGATAAATTCATGCGCGATAAAATAAAATTGGTGTCTAGCGAAGGCACAGGCCATTTTTACACCACCACCAAAAATAAACGCACCATGCCTGAAAAGATGGAGATCAAAAAATTTGATCCTGTCGTCCGTAAGCATGTGATGTACAAAGAAGCGAAAATAAAATAGTTTTATTGTCCGGTTCTTGTCTCATTTAAGCTTAGCCACAGCCATGCGGGTTGTGGTTTTGCCATAAGTAAACCACATGAGCGGGTCATGCCCGCGATCAGCGCACTGTGGCATTGTTCACACCGTTCTAAACGCATACCCAATAATTGCACCAATATAGGGCTATGCATTACCAATATGGTTCGCTTGCTGGGCGAGCCGTCTGTTTTGCCAAGTCATCCAAATGCCCGCCAATTCCCCGTAGTAGTGCCCTTAAGTAGTGGTTGCCAATACCTTTTCAATTATTCCTCGCATAACTTAAGGTTTCTGTGATATTTTTACCCTCAAGTTACAAAACTCGCTTCCCGTTTAGGATTTTCTAAATGGCATGTTTCCTGCTGTTATTAATTTGTATTCAATCAATAGTGAAATGCGATGAACTCTATCTGGGAAAACTATAAAACCGATGTGGCTTATGATGAGCTGATGTATTCCGAATACCAGCCTCGTCCGGTCAGCCATAGCTTATGCCAGTATCTGAACTCCCTAAACAAAGAAAACATCGACAAGCGTAAAATAGCGGCTGAGCTGGCCATAATGGAAATGGGCATTAGCTTTACTGTTTACAGCGATGAAGGCAATATCGATCGTGCTTGGCCTTTTGATATTATCCCCCGCATTTTGGATGCAAGGGAATGGAAAATAATAGAAAAAGGTCTACGGCAGCGGTTGACAGCACTCAATTGCTTTATTAGTGATGTTTACGGCGAGCAGACTTTTATTAAAGAAGGTAAGATGCCGGGTGAGATTGTCAACAGCTCCAAGAACTTCCGTAAAGAATGTGTGGGTATGAAACCCCGTCATGGCGTTTGGGCCAATATTTGCGGCACAGATTTGGTGCGCGATAAAGATGGCATAATGTACGTTTTGGAAGACAATTTGCGGGTGCCATCAGGCGTGTCTTATATGCTGGAAAATCGTGTCATCACTAAACGGGTGTTTCCCGAACTGTTTCAGGATATCAATATCTTGCCCATAGATGATTACCCGACACAGTTGTTGGAAATGTTGTCGTCAATTGCTCCGCACCAAAACGGCAAGCCACAAATTGTGGTGTTGACACCCGGCATTTACAACTCAGCCTATTTCGAACATGCTTTTCTTGCCCAGCAAATGGGCGCGCAATTGGTCGAAGGGAGCGACTTGCTAGTCGATGATGACGATTGCGTGTATATGCGCACCATTGAAGGCCTAACCAAGGTGGATGTCATTTATCGCCGTATCGATGATGATTTTCTTGATCCCGAGGTGTTCCGCAAAGATTCCGCATTGGGCGTGTCCGGCCTGATGCGGGCTTGGAAAGCCGGTAATGTCGGATTGGCCAATGCCCCCGGTGCCGGCGTTGCCGATGACAAGGTGGTTTATGCCTATGTTCCTGAAATGATAAGATATTTCTTGAATGAAGAACCAATATTGCCGAATGTACCCACTTATTTATGCAGTAATCCTGAGCATTTGGCGTATGTGCTGGAGCATCTGGCGGAGCTGGTCGTTAAGCCTGCTAATGAGTCGGGGGGATATGGTATGTTGGTCGGGCCTCACGCCACAGCTGAAGAGGTGGAGTCGTTCCGGCATATTATCCAGGAAAATCCGCGCAATTATATTGCCCAACCTACGTTGTCCATTTCAACGGCACCCACTTTGTGCAATGATAAGCTGGAGCCACGGCACATTGATCTTAGGCCGTTTATTCTTCAGGGAGAAAACACGTTTGTGACGGCTGGCGGTTTAACCCGTGTGGCACTCAAAAAAGGCTCGCTAGTGGTGAATTCATCACAAGGTGGGGGCAGTAAAGACACTTGGATCATTAGTATGGAGGAGGGTTGATGTTATCCCGTTCAGCGGAACGCTTATATTGGTTGGCCCGTTATTTGGAGCGGACGGAAAATATTGCCCGCTTGGTGAGCGTCCACATGAACTTATTGATGGACTTGCCCAAAGGCGTGGAAATGGGATGGCAGCAGTTAATCAGCATCAATGGTGCCGAACAAGAATTTTTTGGAAAATACAATGTGGTTAATGAGCGTAATGTAACGCGCTTTTTATTGGTGGATGCCAATTATTCCGGCTCGCTGTTTTCATCGCTCAGTGCGGCACGGGAAAATATCCGCACCTCACGCGACTTATTGCCTGATGAGGCATGGGAGCATGTCAATGAAATGTATTTGCACACAAAAACCAACTTGGATACGGTCTCTAGCCGACATGGACGGTCTTTGTTCCTTAATGAAATTCTGAAGGGTTGCCAACGTTTTACAGGTTTGTTATCCGGTTATATGAGCCACAATAACCCCTACCGTTTTATCCGTATAGGCAGAAATTTGGAGCGGGCGGATATGACCAGCAGGATTTTGGATTTGGCCTCGCTGTTGTTGTCCGAATCGCGCAGCGATGAAGTGCGCCAGTACGAGACCATCCTATGGATGAATATCCTAAAGGCACTGAATGGCCTGTTAATGTACCGGCAAAGCGTCCGTAGCCGCATCAATGGCGACGATGTGCTGGATTTCTTGCTGTTAAATACAGACTTTCCCCGATCGATTGGTTGCTGTGTCGAAGAAATCTCTCAAAGCATCCAGTTGTTGCCCAACCATGAAAGCCTACCCGAAAAAATTGTTGGTTTGCAAACCTATGTACAGTCCATCGACATCCAACAAGTGACTCAACTGCAACTGCGCGGCATTTTGGACGATTTGCAAAACAAGTTGGGCGATTTACACGGAGAGATAGCCGATAATTGGTTTTTGTCGGCCGTTGAGGTTTAGGCATTTATTGTTTCGGCAGCATAAGGATTATTGGATACGAAACAAATTGGGTAATGGTAGGCGTGGCTTTGATTGTACCAACAGCTTTAGCTAGGTAGCAATCTATTAGCCCCATGCCCTTATGGCTTGGGGCCAATAGCCCTACAACGTCGAGAATTATTTTACAAAACAAGATTTTTCCGCATAATCGTCTGCTTCTTTCAACCGTTTGCGTAAATCTTTGGATTGCGCGGGGTCTCTGAACACACCACCAGCATCACCCGGGGTGCTTTTTAAATAGCTAAACGTTTTGGCCACTTCGTATTCGCTGAAGGTCAGCTTTTCGGCAATTTTGTCTATTTTGCAGCCACATGCGTACTGGTTTATGTAACTCAGTCCGCCATGCTGTGCCACACAATTCAATACGTATTCCACTCGGTCCCGGGTAGGGAAATCATTAGGCTGTGTGGTTGGCGAGGGGGCTGCTTGGACGTTAGGTTCTGTTTTTTCAGGCATTGCACTGCAAGCAGCAAGTAGGGTGGCAAGGGCCAGTTGGGTCAGCATTACAAGGTGGTGCAGTTTTATCAATTTCATATTATGTCCAAAGCTAGTAGTTGGGTGGAAAAAAACGGGTATTAAACAGGCCTAAGGTGAGATGGAGATGGTTATTCGGCAACAGCAAAATCCACGATTTTTTTCAGCGTCTCGTTCATTTTAACGGAAAACTGGTTAAGCGCCTTATCGTCGGTATCGGTAGGGATAAGATGGGTGCTGACAATCGTTTTGCCTGATGCTTGGTAAATCACCACATTACAAGGCATGTAACGGATGGCAGCGGGCGACATCAATAATATAGTTTTGGCATGGGTAAGATTGCAAAATTGCACTGTGTCGTAGTCAGGAAAGCCCGCCGCGCCGCGTTCCCGTATCACCTTCCCCACGCGGCTATGGCCAGTGACCCTAAAATTATTCTCAGTAATCGCAACTTGTAATTCTGCCAGCACATCATCGTAGTTTTTGTGGGTCTCAACCTGATAATATGGCACCCATTCGCCGTTGGCGGGCTGTTGGGCGCAACTGGCAAGCATCAACAAGGAGGCGCAAAAGGAGACTATTCTAAACATACCACTACCTAACAAAAGAGGCAACAAGCTTAGCATTATGGGGCAACAAACTAAAGTGGCCGGGGTTATTCTGGCGGGCGGTATGGCAAGGCGCATGGGCAATCTGGACAAAGGTCTTGTCTGTTGGCACCATAGGCCTTTGATCAGCTATGCCATTGAGGCTATGAGCGAAGTGGTGGGCGGACATTTACTCATTAGTGCCAACCGCTCAATAGCGGATTACCAACAGTTTGGATTTCCAGTGGTGCAAGATTTGACCGATAGTTTCGACGGGCCTTTGGCTGGCGTATTGGCAGCTTTACATTATAGGGATAGTGATGTTTTGTTGGTGATGCCGTGCGACTCGCCCCTTATCAAAGCCCAACATTTACAGGCACTATTAAGAGCGTGTGCCGACCCCGCTACGGAGGGGGCAGTTGCTTCTGATGGGCAGCGCTTGCATCCGGTTTTTTTGGCGCTCAAAAGCCACTTAAAAGATAGCTTAAGCCTATATCTGGCGGGAGGGCATCGTAAACTGGAGCATTGGACTAACCAGCATTCGTTGCAGCGTGTCGATTTCAGCGCAGAACCCGCAATATTTGCCAATATAAATACATTGGCAGAACTCGATGGCTTGGCGTTGCCTGCCGATGCCCCCCAATACAACTTTTAACCACCATTGCCGCTTAGCTATCCCGCTCTGGCAGACTATGTGCGTGCGGTTGCCCAAAAAATCATTTTTATAATGGTTTTTGTGTTAAGGTAATCGGATAGTTTGGATTGTCAAATACATGATGTGGCGAATGTTATTTAATCAAGGTTGATTAAATGTCGGGTGGTGGCTATAATCCATTAGCTTTTGCATTTGGAGTGGCGCATGGCGGATAGTTTTTTTGCCGCTGTTGGTAAAATTCTGATTGCACAAATTTTAGTGATAGTATTGGTGGCAACTGCCATAATGCTATTGGTCGGATGGCAATGGGCCGCATCTTCCCTGTTAGGCGGGTTTGCAGCGTTTGTGCCCAATGTATACTTTGCTTGGCGAATTGGTCGTTCAAACGGTCAGGAACCAAAAAAAATCATCCAGTCTTACTATAAGGGCGAATCGGGTAAGCTAATATTGACGGCTGTACTGTTCGCTATCATTCTGCAGGTGCCGAACATACAATCGGCATCGTTGTTCGTAGGATATTTTGCTGCGTTATCCGTTTTCTGGTTTGCGCTGTTGATGCGCTGAATTTATTTAATTTGCAAAAGAGAGGAACAATGGCTACCGAAGCTCATGCTGCCGAAGGTGCAACTGGTTATATCATCCACCATTTAACCCCGCTTCATGTTGGTGAAGGCTTTTGGACGTTACATCTTGACACCTTGTTTTTTTCAGCCATTTTAGGCGGTTTGTTCATTTGGTTCTTTAAGCGGGCTGCTGAAAAGGCAACATCGGAAGTGCCAGGTTTGGTGCAAGCGTTTGCCGAAATGATAATTGAGTTTGTCGATACCCAGGTTAAAGATAGTTTTCATGGTCATAGCAAGTTGATAGCACCGTTGGCCCTGACCATATTCTGCTGGGTGTTCCTGTGGAATTTTATGGACTTGTTCCCAGTTGACATTCTGCCGCTGATAGGTTCCCTGATGGGCATAGAGTATCTGCGTGTTGTGCCCAGCACTGATTTAAATGCAACCTTTGCAATGTCAATATCGGTGTTTTTCCTAATCATTTTTTACAGCATCAAAATTAAAGGTGCTTGGGGCTTTGCCAAGGAACTGATGTTCCAGCCGTTTGGCCCTTGGTTGTTGCCTTTTAATTTGTTGCTTAAGTTAGTTGAAGAGATTGCCAAGCCCATTTCATTGGCTCTTCGTTTATTTGGAAACTTATATGCCGGTGAGCTTATTTTTATTCTCATTGCATTGTTGCCTTGGTCGATACAGCCGTTTTTGAGTTTTCCTTGGGCAATTTTTCACATTCTTATTATTACCTTACAAGCGTTCATATTTATGGTGTTGACTATTGTTTACCTAAGTATGGCGCACGAAGACCATTAATTTTAAACTTCTATTTATAACATAACGATACGTTTGGAGGTATCATGGAAATGGCATCATTGATTGCTGATGTACAAGGTATGACTGCTATTGCAGTGGGTTTGGTTTTAGGAATGGGCGCGTTAGGCACAGCGATAGGTTTTGGTCTGTTAGGTGGCAAGTTTTTGGAAGGTGCTGCCCGTCAACCTGAAATGGTGCCTATGCTGCAAGTTAAAATGTTCGTTGTTGCAGGTCTATTGGATGCGGTGACAATGATCGGCGTTGGTTTGGCGCTGTTCTTCACTTTTGCCAACCCATTCCTGTCTGCTGTGACAGCAGCAGCTGCGGGCTAATTGCAAACATTCTAATTGATAATGGATAAGAGGGACGCATCGTGAGTATCAATGCTACTCTGATTGGGCAAATGATCACCTTTGCGCTTCTGGTATGGTTTACCATGAAGTTCATCTGGCCGCCTTTATTTGACTCTCTGGAAGAACGCAGGAAGAAAATTGCCGAAGGTCTGGCTCAGGCTGAAAAAGGTCAAGAAGAAATGCGTTTGGCTGAGAAGAAAGCCAAAAGTGTTTTGAAAGAAGCTAAAGAGCAGTCCTCAGAAATCGTCAATTTGGCTCAGAAGCGTGCTAACGAGTTGGTTGAAGAATCAAAAGATGCCGCTAAAAAAGAAGGCGAACGGATGATTCTAGTGGCTAAAGCGCAAATTGAACAAGATATGCAAAAAGCTAAGGAAGATTTGCGCCAAGAAGTTGCTAGGCTGGCCATGACTGCTGCAGAGCAAATTTTAGGTGCGGAAATTGACCAAGCAAAACATCAAGAAATTATCAGCAAAGTCTCTAACCAATTATAGGAACGCCACTCATGAGCGAATTGGTAACAATGGCAAGGCCTTATGCTGCTGCGGTGTTTAAGAGGGCTAAGGAAACCGGCACGGCAGGACAATGGTCTGACGTTTTGGAGTTCATGTCCGGCGTTATGGTCAGTGAAGAAGTTTCTAAAATTATTGGTAATCCAAAAGTCGGTAAACCACAGCTGTTGTCGCTTTTGCAGGAAATTTTCCAAGACCGCCTCGCCGGAGAAATGGGGAATTTCTTAAAATTATTGGTGACGAACAATCGGTTAAGCTTAGTACCTTCGATTGCCAAACTTTTTGAGGCCTATAAAGCTGAAGAAGAAGGGTATATAGAGGTAGAGGTTTGCACGGCTTATGGTTTTTCAGAAGAAACCCAACAGGCTTTTGCGGAAAAGCTAGAAAAGGCTTTGAGCAAAAAAATACACATGAACGTGACTCAGGATTCATCATTAATTGGTGGCGTTCTGGTACGCGCTGGCGACCGAGTTATTGATGGCTCTATAAGAGGTCAGCTACAACACATGCAAAAGTCTCTACAATGAGAGTGAGAAAAAGCACATGCAATTAAACCCATCTGAAATCAGTGATCTAATAAAGAAAAAGATCGAAAGCTTCGACATGAATGCTGAAGCGCATACCGAAGGTACGGTTGTCAGTGTGACTGACGGTATTGTTAGGATTTATGGTCTTTCCGAAGCAATGCAAGGCGAAATGCTTGAATTTCCAGAGAATACTTTTGGAATGGCACTAAACCTTGAAAGGGATTCCGTTGGTGCCGTTGTATTAGGCCCATACCAGCATATTTCTGAAGGCGATACCGTAAAATGCACCGGCAAGATTTTGGAAGTGCCTGTCGGAGAAGCTTTGCTAGGGCGAGTGGTCGATGCATTAGGCAATCCCATTGACGGCAAAGGTGCTGTTGGAACCACACAAACCTCACCTATAGAAAAAATTGCGCCAGGTGTTATTGCGCGTCAATCAGTTGATCAGCCCGTGCAAATTGGTTTGAAATCAATTGATGCAATGATCCCCATCGGTCGTGGTCAACGGGAGTTGATTATTGGCGACCGTCAGACAGGTAAAACAGCGATAGCCATTGATGCGATTATCAATCAAAAAGGTACAGGCATTAAATGTATCTATGTGGCTATCGGTCAAAAACGTTCTTCTATTGCTAACGTGGTCCGCAAGCTAGAAGAGCATAATGCAATGGCGCATACCATTGTTGTTGTCGCCTCCGCATCAGAATCCGCTGCCTTACAGTTTATTGCACCTTACACAGGCTGCGCAATGGGCGAATTTTTCCGTGACCAAGGTGAAGATGCCTTGATTATTTATGATGATTTGACCAAACAGGCATGGGCTTATCGTCAGGTTTCACTGTTGTTACGGCGTCCTCCAGGACGAGAAGCATATCCCGGCGACGTGTTTTATTTGCATTCGCGCTTGTTGGAACGCGCTGCTCGTATCAATGCCGAAGAAGTGGAAAAATTGACAAACGGCAGAGTTAAAGGCAAGACGGGTTCACTAACGGCATTGCCTATTATTGAAACTCAAGGCGGCGACGTTTCAGCTTTCGTTCCGACCAACGTTATTTCTATTACAGACGGTCAGATTTTCTTGGAAAGCAGTTTGTTCAACTCAGGTATTCGTCCAGCTGTAAACGCAGGCTTATCAGTGTCACGGGTAGGTGGTGCGGCTCAAACTAAGATTATTAAGAAATTAGGTGGCGGTACACGCCTTGATTTGGCGCAATACCGTGAGTTGGCTGCTTTTGCCCAATTTGCTTCAGATTTGGATGAAAGCACCCGCAAGCAGATTGAACGTGGTCAACGTGTCACAGAGTTGATGAAGCAAAACCAATATTCACCTATGTCAGTTGCTCAAATGGCTGTTTCTTTGTTTGCCGCCAATGAAGGTTTTTTGGATGGTGTTGAAGTCAGTAAAGTTTTGGATTTTGAGGCAGCCGTACAATCTTACATGAAATCGGAACACGCTGAGTTGATGGAAACAATCAATACAACTGGCGATTTTAGTAGCGAAATCAGCAGTGGTATCAGAACTGCTCTTGAAACTTTTGTTAAAACTCATAGTTGGTAAAAGGGTCTTCAAATGGCTGTTGGTAAAGAAATACGCACCAAGATTGCGAGTATCAAAAACACTCAGAAAATCACTCGGGCAATGGAAATGGTTGCCGCGAGTAAAATGCGTAAAACAAAAGACAGAATGCAGGCAACACGCCCATACTCAAAGAAAATAGCTCAGATAATCAAACACCTGGCTCAAGCCAATCCAGAATACAAACATTCTTTTCTGGTTCATCGCGAAGTTAAACGGGTCGGATTGATCATTATCAGTTCCGACCGCGGATTATGCGGCGGGTTAAATTCCAATTTGTTCAGAAAAACATTGCTACAAATGCAGCAATGGGACAATGCCGATATCGGCATCGATGTTTGTACCGTAGGTTCAAAGGCATTAAGTTTTTTCGGCAATCTTAAAATCAATGTGGTCGGGCATGTCAGCAAGTTAGGTGATGCGCCGCATTTGGAAGATATCATTGGTGTCATTAAGATTATGCTGGATGCCTATGAGCAAGGTGCAATTGATGAATTGCATGTTGTCAGTAATGAATTTGTCAACACAATGACGCAACGTCCAACACTGGACAAGTTGTTGCCGGTGGCTGCTAGCGAACTTGATGAAAACTTGTCCGGGCATTGGGATTATATTTATGAGCCTGATGCTAAAGAAGTTTTGGATCATTTGTTGTCGCGCTATGTTGAATCTATTGTCTATCAAGGATTGGTGGAAAATAACGCCTGTGAGCAAGCTGCCAGAATGGTGGCTATGAAGAGTGCTTCTGATAATGCGGGAAATCTTATTAAAGAATTGCAGTTGATCTATAACAAAGCTAGACAGGCGGCAATTACCCAAGAGATTTCGGAAATTGTAGCCGGTGCCGCTGCCGTTTAAACCCATTTATTAGCCCAGTAAAACGAATTAAATTTTAAGAGGACAACTCAATGAGTTCGGGTAAAATCGTTCAAATTATTGGCGCGGTTGTTGACGTGGAATTTCCCCGTGAAAACCTGCCAAAAGTATATGATGCCTTAACGGTAGACGGTAAAGGTTTGGTGCTGGAGGTTCAGCAACAATTAGGTGATGGCGTGGTGAGGACTATCGCCATGGGCAGCAGTGACGGCTTGAGCAGAGGCTTGCTGGTAAATAATACGGGTGCAGCAATTTCAGTGCCTGTTGGCCAATCGACACTGGGGCGTATCATGAATGTGTTAGGCGAACCTATTGATGAAAAAGGCCCGATCGGTGAGCAAGTAAAATGGGGCATCCATCGTGAAGCACCCAGTTATGCAGAGCAGGCGGCAGCCAACGAATTATTGGAAACGGGCATCAAAGTAATCGACTTGGTTTGCCCATTTACAAAAGGCGGCAAAGTAGGTTTGTTTGGTGGGGCGGGTGTAGGCAAGACCGTAAATATGATGGAGCTGATCCGCAACATTGCGATTGAGCATAGTGGCTATTCGGTTTTCGCAGGTGTTGGTGAACGTACCCGTGAAGGTAACGACTTCTATCACGAAATGACTGATTCCAACGTTATTGATAAAGTATCGTTGGTTTATGGTCAAATGAATGAGCCACCCGGCAACAGGTTACGGGTCGCATTGACGGGTTTGACCATGGCTGAATATTTCCGTGATGAAGGCCGAGATGTTTTGTTCTTTGTTGATAATATATACCGGTACACTTTGGCGGGTACGGAAGTGTCTGCGTTGTTGGGTCGTATGCCCTCTGCGGTAGGTTATCAACCGACTTTGGCCGAAGAAATGGGTGTGTTGCAAGAGCGTATCACATCAACAAAAACTGGTTCAATCACTTCAATACAAGCCGTTTATGTTCCAGCGGATGACTTGACCGATCCGTCGCCAGCCACCACGTTTGCCCATTTGGATGCCACTGTAGTATTGTCCCGACAAATTGCTGAGCTGGGAATTTATCCAGCCATTGACCCATTGGATTCCACTAGCCGTCAGTTAGACCCGTTGGTTATTGGTCAAGAACATTATGGCGTGGCGCGTCGGGTACAAAAAACCTTACAACGTTACAAAGAATTGCGCGACATTATCGCAATTTTAGGTATGGACGAGTTATCTGAAGACGATAAGTTGATTGTTTCAAGGGCACGTAAAATACAGCGTTTCCTGTCCCAACCATTCTTTGTTGCGGAAGTCTTTACCGGTTCGCCAGGTAAATATGTTTCTTTGAAAGATACTATTGCAGGTTTTAAAGGAATCCTTGAAGGTGAGTATGATGCCATTCCTGAGCAAGCGTTTTACATGGTAGGCACAATTGATGAGGCTTTAGAAAAAGCCAAAACATTAAAAGGCTAGTAAACGTTTAGGAAAAATCCATGACCATGACCGTACATGTAGACATTGTAAGCGCAGAAAAAGAGATATTTTCTGGATTGGCGGAAATGATCTTTGCACCTGCTGAACTCGGTGAAGTGGGCATTTCACCCCGACATGCCCCTTTTATTACCCGCTTAAGCCCTGGCGAGGTCAGGGTTAAGGTTAATGAGAAGGAAAATTATCCATTTTTCATTTCAGGTGGCATTCTTGAAGTTCAGCCACATTTGGTCACGGTTTTAGCTGATTTTGCAATCCGGGCAAAAGATATTGATGAGGCAGCAGCTTTTGAAGCAAAAACAAAAGCCGAAGAAGTGTTAGCCAATAAGTCCGGCCAAATTGAATATGAAACAGCGAAGACACAATTGGTTCAGGCTATTATGCAATTAAGAACACTGGACAGATTGAGAAAGCGCGGCGAGTAAAAGGAACTTTACCCTTTATTGGAAAAAAGCCCGATAACGTGTTAATGACGCTATCGGGCTTTTTTTGTAGGTTTTACCAGGAAGCAATCTATGCAAATAACCACTATTATTCTGGCGGCAGGCAAAGGCACTCGGATGCGTTCTGAACTGCCAAAAGTCATGCACAAAATTGCCGGAAAATCCCTATTGGAGCATGTTTATCAGACCAGCAAGCAGTTACCTGGTAATGCCATTAAGGTTGTTATAGGTCATGGTGCTGATTTTATACGGGAAAAATTGTCGCATATTGATGTCAATTGGGTGGAACAATTCCAGCAATTAGGCACTGGACACGCGGTACAGCAAGCAACAGGACAAATTGGCGATGATGATGTCGTTTTGGTGTTGTATGGTGATGTCCCTTTGTTAAAATTTGCAACAGTCCAAAATTTGCTTGAAAAGGCCGATAAGGAAACTTTGGCATTATTGACTATAAACTTGGATAATCCCACAGGCTATGGCAGGATAATAAGGGATACAAGCGGGCGTGTGGCGAAAATTGTCGAGCAAAAAGATGCCACACCACTAGAGCTAGCGATAACGGAAGTCAACACCGGTATTATGGCTGTAAACGGGCTAAAATTAAAAAAATGGTTATTTCAATTGGGCAATGACAATTTCCAAGGGGAGTATTATTTGACAGATATTGTGGAAATGGCAGTGGCAGATGGCGTGTTGGTCGTTACTAGCCAGCCACAATCGAGCAATGAGGTTTTAGGGGTCAATAACCGTTTGCAACTGAGCCAGTTGGAGCGGCTTTACCAGCAAGGGCAAGCTGAAATGCTTTTGGAACAAGGGGTGACTTTAATGGACCCATCGCGTTTTGATTTGCGCGGCAATATCACCCAACTGGGTCAAGATATTGAAATTGATGTGAATGTCGTATTGGAAGGTCAACTTGACCTAGGCAACAATGTTAAAATTGGTGCCAATACGCATATTAAAAATGCTGTAATTGGTGATAATGTCGAAATTTTTGCCAATTGCGTCATAGAAAATGCGGTGGTCGGTGCTAACAGCAGAATTGGCCCTTTCGCCCGATTAAGGCCGGGAACTGTGTTAGCAAAAGATGTGCATATCGGCAATTTTGTCGAACTAAAAAATGCCGTGGTTGCAGAGCATTCTAAAATAAACCATCTAAGTTATATTGGTGATGCCAACTTAGGCCGTCACGTTAATATAGGTGCCGGAACGATTACTTGTAATTATGATGGTGTCAATAAGTTTATGACGACTATAGGTGACGGGGCATTTATCGGCTCAAACAGTCAATTGGTTGCACCTGTAACGGTCGGCACCAATGCCACGATTGGGGCCGGTTCAACGATAACCAAAGATTGTCCCGACAACCAGTTGACTTTGGCCAGGGCAAAACAATTGACCCTTTCAGGGTGGCAACGTCCCGTTAAAAAGGGCGCATAAATGTGTGGAATTGTTTGTGGAATTGCACGCAGCAATGTAGTCCCCATTTTAATTGAGGGACTAAAAAGACTGGAATACCGTGGTTATGATTCCGCAGGTTTAGCGGTTATCAACCATCATGAAATTATGCGTAAACGGGCCGTTGGCAAGGTATCTGAACTGGAAGCACTGTTAAGGGAACAGCCGATTAGCGGTTACATTGGTATTGCCCACACCCGCTGGGCCACGCATGGCAAACCTTCCAAGCAAAATGCCCACCCCCATTTCAGCCGGGACAATGTTGCGGTGGTTCACAATGGCATTATTGAAAACTATCAGCAACTACGTGACCAGCAAATAAAAAAGGGTTTTGTATTTACTTCTGAAACAGACACTGAGGTGGTGGCCCATCAAATTAGCCTGGCATTAGAAAGTAGCGACAATTTATTGTCAGCTGTAAAAAGTGCGGTCAAAGCATTCGAGGGTTCTTATGCTCTGGGCATTATGAGCCTCACCGAGCAGGACACTTTAATCGCTTGCCGGAAAGGTAGCCCATTAGTAATCGGTATTGGCTATGGTGAGTATTTTATTGCATCTGATGTCGCAGCGTTATTGCCAGTTACGCAACGGTTTATGTTTATGGAAGATGGCGATATAGCAAGCCTTACTTTGCAGGGCGTGACTATTTATGATGCCGAAGACCAGTTGGTGGAACGGAAGGTTCACCAGAGCTACCTTAAAATGGATGCTGGGGATAAGGGTGGCTATCGGCACTACATGCTGAAGGAAATATATGAACAGCCTTATGCCATTACCCAAACACTTGCTGGGCGTTTTGACAAAGGCCGACTGCTCGATGCCGCGTTCGGGGACAATGCCGAAATGATATTTGATGATGTAAAGGCCATCCAAATTATAGGTTGTGGCACCAGCTACCACGCCGGGTTGGTGGCCCGATACTGGTTTGAAGAATTGACGGGTTGTCCTTGTCAAGTTGAAGTGGCCAGTGAATTCCGTTACCGGCATCCTGTGATTGCCCCCCATACTTTGGTTGTCACCTTATCACAATCTGGAGAGACAGCAGATACGCTTGCCGCGCTGCTTGAAGCAAAAAGACGGGGCGGTTGTTATTCGTTGGCAATTTGTAACGTTGCTGAAAGTTCCTTGGTGAGGGAGTCCGATCTGGTGTTGCTGCTTCGTGCCGGCCCAGAAATAGGAGTGGCCTCTACTAAAGCATTTACTACCCAGTTAGTTGCCTTAATGTTATTGGTTATTGCTATAGGAAGGCGTCACCAATTGAGCCAACAAAAAGAAAAAACAATTACTTCAGCGCTGATGGATTTGCCGCGACGAATTGAAAAAGTGCTGGGATTAAACACGAAAATTAAAAAGCTGGCTGAACAATTTTCTGCAAAGCGACATGCTTTGTTTTTAGGACGGGGTGAACATTATCCTATTGCTATGGAGGGGGCATTAAAGCTGAAAGAGATTTCCTACATCCACGCCGAGGCTTATCCCGCTGGTGAGTTGAAGCACGGGCCGCTGGCTTTGATAGACGGCGATATTCCTGTTATTACGGTCGCACCCAACAATAGGCTTTTAGAAAAACTTAAATCTAATATGCAGGAAGTGAGCGCCAGGGGCGGGCGGCTGATCGTTTTTATGGACGAGACCTTGGTTAGCGGGCAAGATACCAATGGAGCGGAGTTACAGATTGTCAAAGTGCCGGCTGTTGAAAATGAAATAGCCCCAATTGTCTATAGTATTCCTTTGCAGTTGCTGGCTTACCATGTTGCAGTGATAAAGGGAACGGATGTCGATCAGCCTAGAAACTTGGCAAAATCGGTTACAGTTGAATGACCGGTTGATTTATTTTGCTATGCCACCTTCTTTTTTACCCTTTATAAAACCCCTAAATGCTTGTTTAGTGAAGTGGGTTATTTAATAGATACTGAATTGCGCAATGGGCAACTAATCGGCCTGCTAGCTTTAATCAGAATTTAATCTTTATTTGATATTATTCTTACATTGATGTGACTGGGCTTTTACCATTTTTTGTAGAGAGTAAATTTTCTATTTGGTTTGCCTCTTAGCAGGATAGTTATGAGCGGGTATGGAACCGGGACAATCAATGGAACACTGTGACTAAGCAGAGATAAACTTAATATTAAGATGTGTGGGTGTGGTAAGCCCCCCAGAATGTTAATGAAGTTTTTACAGTATAAAATATCCAACTTAAAACCTATATTTCAGGAAATAAAACATGAGTAAAGTCGCATTAATTACAGGCGTTACAGGACAGGACGGTGCTTATTTGGCCGAGTTTTTGCTAAACAAAGGTTACATTGTCCACGGGATAAAACGTCGTGCGTCACTTTTTAACACTGACCGTATCGATCATTTGTATCTGGCCCCCCATGTAAGCAACCAAAACTTTGCTCTACATTACGGCGACCTGACCGACTCCACCAATCTTATCCGCATCATTCAGCAAGTTCAGCCCGATGAGATTTATAACTTGGCGGCGATGAGCCATGTGGCGGTAAGCTTTGACATGCCAGAATACACTGCGAATGCTGATGGTATTGGCACTTTACGTATTTTGGAGGCTATCCGTTTGTTAGGTTTGGAGAAAAAGACCCGGTTTTACCAAGCTAGCACATCGGAATTATACGGTTTGGTGCAGGAAATCCCACAAAAGGAAACCACCCCTTTCTATCCACGTAGCCCCTATGCGGTAGCAAAATTGTACGCATACTGGATCACTGTAAACTATCGTGAAGCATATGGTATCTATGCTTGTAACGGTGTTTTATTCAATCACGAATCGCCATTGCGTGGGGAAACGTTTGTTACCCGTAAAATTACCCGCGCACTGGCCAGAATCAAAATGGGTTTACAGGAGTGTCTCTATTTAGGCAACATGAGTGCCTTGAGAGATTGGGGCCATGCTAAAGACTACGTTGAAATGCAATGGATGATGTTGCAACAGGAAATAGCCGACGACTTTGTCATAGCCACTGGAGTCCAATATTCTGTTCGTCAATTTGTTGAATTTGCAGCAGAAGAGCTGGAAATCAAAATCCGTTGGGAAGGTGAAGATGCCGATGAAAAGGGTTATTGTGCAGAAACTGGAAAATGTATTGTAGCGGTTGATCCACGCTACTTTAGACCTACCGAAGTTGAAACTTTGCTGGGTGATCCTACTAAAGCCAAAGAAAAATTGGGATGGACACCAAAAACAACCCTAAAAGAATTGGTTGCTGAAATGGTCCAAGCAGATTACAAAACTGCGCAAAGGGATGCATTATGCCAACGTGAAGGCTTTAAGACGTTTGACTATAACGAATAAACACCAGCAAGAGATGAATTATGGAAAGTAATGTAAACCGTATAGCTATCAATCACGACACAAAAATATTTGTTGCGGGTCACAAAGGCTTGGTCGGTTCTGCTGTTGTCAGAAACTTGCAAGGCAAAGGATACAACAACATCGTCACCCGGACTCGGCAACAGCTCGACCTGATGGATACAAATGCAGTCGATGCATTTTACTCAGAAGAGCAGCCATCCGTGGTGATTGATGCCGCCGCAAAAGTAGGCGGAATTCATGCCAATAATATCTATCCGGCTGAATTTATTTTTGACAACCTTCGCATTCAAAACAATTTGATTGATGGTGCCTACCGTGCTGGTGTGCAAAAATTTGTTTTTTTGGGTTCCTCGTGCATTTACCCAAAAATGGCACCGCAGCCTCTTAAAGAAGAGTATTTGTTGACGGGGGCATTGGAACCCACCAACGAATGGTACGCCATCGCTAAAATTGCCGGCATTAAAATGTGCCAAGCTTATCGCAAACAGTATGGGTTTGATGCTATCAGTCTGATGCCGACTAACCTCTATGGGCCAGGTGACAATTTTGACCTGCAAAACTCCCATGTTTTGCCAGCCCTAATCAGAAAATTCCATGAGGCAAAAGCCAATCAGGACAGCACTGTGACCATCTGGGGAACAGGCACGCCTAAGCGGGAGTTCCTGTATGTCGATGATATGGCAGATGCCTCCGTGTTCTTAATGGAAAACTACTCGGATACAGAGATTGTCAACGTTGGCACTGGAGAAGACGTTTCAATTAAAGAATTGGCCGAACTGGTACAACAGACGGTTGGCTTTACTGGCGAGTTGGTTTTTGATACCAGCAAACCCGATGGCACGCCAAGAAAACTAATGGACGTGAGCCGCCTGACTAGCCAAGGCTGGAAAGCCGGCACCGAGTTGGAAAAGGGTGTGCAACAAACCTATGATTGGTTCTTGGACAACATTTCCCTGCTTAGGCTGTAATTAGTCGGCTATTTACAATAGCCTTCCAAAAACAGCAACACCGTCAGGCTTGTTTACATGAATCCTCCGTTTCACGGCGAGCTATCGCTGAGAAACGGAGGATTTTTTTATGCCCAATCGATTCCCATCACTTATTAGTAGAATAATCAACCAGCGACAAGAAATTAAGCACAATCCACAGCCCTATTTTTATCCTTAATCCATTCGCTCCAAGACCCTGCATAGAGCTTGGACGACCCGAGCCCCGCATATTCCATAGCCAATAAATTATGGCAAGCAGTGACACCAGAGCCACATTGGTGTACCGCTTGTTCTGCTTGGTAAATGCCTAACAAAGTAGTAAATTGTTGTTTAAGTTGGTTGGCAGGCAGAAATAAACCCTGGCTATCCAAATTAAGTTGCAGAGGGCGGTTAATGGCATTGGGGATATGCCCGGCAACCGGATCAATGGGTTCATTTATACCATGGAAGCGTTCGGGTGTTCGGGCATCAATCAAACAAATGGCCTTTTGTGCCAATAGGTTTTGCACTTGCCTACTGGTCAGCCACTGCTTATCATCTGCATAGCATCTGAATGTTACAGGCTTAATTTTAGGTAACACCGTGGTCAATGTGCCACCTTGATGCTGCCAAGCCTGAATGCCACCATCCAAAACGGCAACATGTTGATGCCCTAGCCACCGTAACAACCACCATAACCGACTAGCGATAGCACCACCCGCATTGTCATAAACAACGACCTGGCTGAAATTGCCAATACCCCACTGGCATAGTTTTGCTGCCAACACCTTAATGTCAGGCAAAGGATGGCGGCCGGTGTAATCTTTAACAGCCGCCGATAGGTCGTGGTTCAAATCAGCGTAGCGGGCATTGGGCAAATGACCTTGGCGGTAAGCACTAGGCCCCCAAGCAACATCGCTTAAAGAAAACCGACAATCCATGATTACCCAATCAGGGTCATGCAAATGCTGTTGCAAAGCGGCAGCGGAAATAAGCGTTTTATAAGTCATAGTTTATACCTGTAGGATGATTTTGCCGATGTGTGTGCTGCTTTCCATCAGGGCATGAGCTTTGTCGGCATCTTCAAGGGCAAAAACAGAATCGATAACGGGTTTGATGGCGGCAGAAGCCAATAATGGCCATACGTGTTGCAATAGGCTCTGGGCTATGTTCGCTTTAAAACCGTCAGGTCTTGCCCTCAGCGTGGAGCCGGTCAGCACTAGACGCTTCGTTAGCAAGGGCAGTAAATTAATTTCGGCTTTAACGCCGTTTTGTAGGCCAATTTGCACGAGCCGACCATCATCAGCCAAGCATTGTAAGTGGCGGGGAAAATAATTCCCACCGATGATGTCAAGGATGACATTAACACCGTTGTGGTGGGTCTGTGATTTGACTTCTTCAACAAAATCCTGGGTTTTATAGTTGATTGCGGCATGTGCCCCTAATTGGCGGCAAAACTCACATTTTAAATCGCTGCCAGCAGTGGTTATCACTACCGCCCCAAAGCTACGGGCTAACTGTATGGCGGTGCTGCCTATACCGCTGGTGCCACCTTGCACTAACAGCGTTTCTCCGGCAGTAAGCCCGCCACGGTCAAAAACATTGCTCCAAACGGTAAAAAAAGTTTCTGGCAAAGCTGCTGCCTGTATTAATGACAGACCAGTCGGAATGGGCAGGCAAAGCGCGGACGAAGCCACACAGAACTCGGCATAACCGCCGCCAGTCACTAACGCGCACACCATATCGCCAATGTGCAAGCCAGACACATTATGACCCATGCTGACCACAGTGCCAGCAATTTCCAGCCCGGGAATGTCTGATGAACCTGCTGGCGGCGGATATAAACCTTGGCGCTGCATCACATCAGGTCGGTTGATTCCCGCTGCCGCAACTTTGATCAAGACTTGACCGGATGCGGGTATCGGCAAAGATCGTTCAGCCGATTGTAGGCTATTGTTCTTAATTTCAATTACACGCATGGCAACACAACCTGAAGCAAAAGCTTGATGTGCTTGATTCCGGCATAAACACAGCGGCTTAAAAACAAGTCTGATAATGATGCAAAACAAGCTTGCAGGGTTGGCTAAGTAACAGGCAACACGGCGTCCAAGTTTTCATCTTCATACAAGCGTATTTTTTTCCAGCCTTCAAATTTGCTGTCATAAAACTCGATGTCATTATCAATGGCGAATTCATAACAACTTCTGAATAGCCGCGCTGTACGGAAAGCATGCAATTCGTCATCGGCGGTTATTTTGGTTATATTGCCCACTTGAAAAGTTTTATTTTTTGATTTGCCTTCATTTACCCAGAACACGGTATAGCATAGGTAACTTTTATCTTTACGGTGATCGTATTTGATGGTTCTGGATACGCCGGTAACGCCTGTGGTGGACTTGTTTCTTGGCGGTTTTAGGAAGCGTGTCTTGCTGCCTTTCAGCACAACCAGCATTTGATCCCGCCAAGTAATCGCCGCTTGCAGCGATTTCCCTTTATTGCCCCATAATTTATGCGAGAAATAACGGCTGCTTTCTTTGCCTCGCCTTACAATCCTAACTTGAAAACCGAAATTGTCCGGTTCCGTAATGTGTTTATTTTTTATCATTTAAAAATTCCTCCTACTCAGATCGGCTCTAGAGCTGGTGTTGCACCACTCCCTAGCCTATCTAGGAAACGTAAGCTGCTATTATTATTTTTATTGTAATACTTCCTTAATCAAGCGTTAACAAATTATCTTTATTAGCCAGTAAAAGCAAGAAAAAAAATAGCAACTTTACAGAATACCCAACATGATTAGTGTAAAATACACGCCATACCACTCCAGTAGTGGCTAACAAACCATAGTAACTTGTTTTTTAAATGTTTTTGGAGGCATTCAATGAGCGTATTAGTTGGCAAGCAAGCACCGGATTTTACCGTTCCTGCCGTTTTGGGCGATGGTCAAATCGTTGATTCATTCAGCTTCTCAGAAGCGACTAGCGGCAAATATGCCGTTATTTTTTTCTACCCATTAGATTTCACTTTTGTTTGCCCTAGCGAGCTGATTGCACTGGATCACCGTATGGCAGAATTTAAAAGCCGTAATGTGGAAGTGATTGCCGTTTCAATCGACTCCCACTTCACCCACAATGCATGGCGTAACACCCCAATCAACCAAGGTGGTATCGGCCCGGTCACTTATATCATGGCCGCTGATTTGACCCATTCCATTTGTAAGGATTACGATGTGGAAACCGCCGGTGGTGTTGCCTTCCGTGGCACATTCCTGATCGACCAATCAGGTTTGGTACGTCACCAAGTGGTCAACGACTTGCCACTGGGACGTAATATGGATGAATTGTTGCGCATGGTTGATGCCCTGCAATTCCATGAAGCGCACGGCGAAGTTTGCCCTGCTGGCTGGAATAAAGGCGATGCAGGCATGACTGCTAGCCCAGCGGGTGTTGCCGACTATTTGGATAAAAATGCAGGCAAACTGTAAGTTCGGCTAACGACAAAAAAGGGCGTTGCCATTCGCAACGCCCTTTTTTTGTCCAAACAGATCAGCTGCCCGCCACACCCGCCAGCAATTTTTTCCTGATAAAAAAAGCCGCAGCAATAGCCACTAAAGCAGGTATCTGGGTCAGCAAAAAAACGCCTGTAGCGTTTTTCCCCGCCAATCCCACTAACGGCACCAAAAAAGTCAGTTTGACCCCCCACCAAGCCAGCCAGTAGCCAATCAGCCCAATAACCGCCCATTGGATAGGCGGTTGTGCGTTTTTTTTCGCAGCCAGATAAAACCATACCATCACCGCAATGCCGGCAAATTTGGCAAACAACAACATAATCTTTCCCTCCCTAAAATCATGACAGAAACGATATGCCCACAAGCGGGCAAGGTATCATATTCGATAATAAACCATCGTCACAGCCTTTTTATAAGCGCAGACCATAGGCAAACGGATTTTGCATAGGCAAAAAAAAGGCCGGTGACAACCGGCCTTTTTAGAAAAGTGGAATAACGCTTAATGCAGCAGACCCTGCAACAAGCCATTTAACTTATGTACGAACGCAGCAGGATCATCCAATTGCCCGCCTTCAGCCAGAATAGCTTGGTCGAACAAGATATGCACCAGATCGCCAAAGCGGCTGTCATCTTGTTCGTTTTTCAGTTTAGCCAGCAAAGCATGGTTAGGGTTGATTTCAAAAATCGGTTTGCTGCCAAAGTTCATGGATTGACCCGCTTCTTTCATGATACGCTCCATGTTCAGGCTCATGCCGTAAACATCAGAAACCAAGCAAGCAGGGGATTCGGTTAAGCGATGGCTGACGCGCACATCACTAACCTTATCTTTCAACACGTCCTTAATTTGTTTCAGTACACTTTCAAAATCGTGGTTGATTTCTTCTTGAGCTTTTTTGTCTTCTTCGCTATCCAATTGCCCTAAATCCAATTCACCTTTAGCCACAGATTGTAACGTCTTGCCATCAAATTCGCTTAATGACGAAACCAGCCATTCGTCAATACGGTCAGACAACAACAACACTTCTATGCCCTTTTTGCGGAAAATTTCCAAATGCGGGCTGTTTTTGGCGGCGGCGAAACTGTCGGCTGTAACGTAATAAATTTTCTCTTGGCCTTCTTGCATCCGGCCCACATAGGCTTCCAAGGACACGTCTTGGGTGCTGTTGTCGGTATGGGTGGAACTGAAGCGCAGCAATTTGGCGATGCGGTCTTTGTTGGCGTGATCTTCAACCGGGCCTTCTTTGATGACATTGCCGAACTCGGCCCAGAATTTGGCATATTTTTCCGGTTCGTTTTGCGCCAAACCTTCCAACATACCCAGCACTTTTTTTACCGCACCGGTTTTGATGGCGCTAATTTGTTTGCTTTGTTGCAATATTTCCCGCGACACATTCAATGGCAGACTATTGGCATCGATAATGCCTTTGATAAAACGCAGGTAACGGGGCATTAGTTGTTCGGCATCGTCAGTGATGAACACTTTACGGATATACAGTTTTACGCCGTGTTTATTGTCCCGATCCCATAAGTCAAACGGGGCGCGTGCAGGCACATACAACAATAAAGTGTATTCATTGGTGCCTTCCACTTTGCTGTGCACATGCACCAAGGGGTCTTGGTAATCGTGCGAGACATGCTTATAGAATTCGTTGTAATCGTTATCAGAAATTTCCTGGCGCGCTTTAGTCCATAGGGCTGATGCGCTGTTGATGGTTTCTTCAACAATTTCTGGTTCAGGCTTGGCTTTTTCGACTTTTTCCGCGCCTTCAGCCGTTTCCTCTTCTTCATCCAAATCCATCTCGGGCATCACTTCTTTATCCATGACGATAGGTAAAGAAATGTGGTCGGAGAATTTCCTGATAATAGAGCGGATGCGATAGTTATCTAAAAATTCGCTTTCGGATTCTTTTAAATGCAAAATAATTTCGGTGCCGCGAGTGGCTTTTTCCACCGTCTCCAACGTGTAATCGCCTTCACCTGCCGATTCCCAGCAGACACCTTCGCTGCTAGGTGCACCGGCCTTGCGGGTTATTAGAGTCACTTTATCGGCGACAATGAAGGCCGAATAAAAGCCCACCCCAAATTGTCCGATCAACTCGCTGTCCTTAGCCTGGTCTCCGGTCAGGGCTTCAAAAAACTGCTTGGTGCCTGATTTGGCAATAGTGCCGATATGCTCTTGTACCTCTTCCCGGCTCATACCAATGCCATTGTCGATAACGCTGATGGTGCGTTGGTCTTTATCAAATGCCAAGCGGATTTTTAATTCGCTGTCGCCTTCATAAAGGCTTTCATTGGATAATGCCAAGAAGCGTAGCTTGTCGGCCGCATCGGAGGCGTTGGAAACGAGTTCCCTTAAGAAAATTTCCTTGTTGCTGTACAAAGAGTGGATCATTAAATGCAGCAGATGTTTGACTTCGGTTTGAAAACCTAGGGTTTCTTTATGTGCTTCAACAGTCATGGTGTTTTCCTGAACTAAAAGTGGTTTTTGGATTCAGGCAATTTGGGGGCGGATCAGTTTTTTTCAAGCCTTAAGGCAAGCCCGCCGCTACAAGCGTGATGATGCTTTGCCCAAGCGGTCATGGATGGCTTGCCAATCATCATGGTCAGGCGGTTGTTCTATCAGGATAATGTCAAGGCGCAAGCTGTCCAGCTTCCGTAAAGAAGCATACAAGGCTTGGGCATAAAGATCGGCATCGGTTGGCATCAAAATTTGTGCAACGGGCGCAGTATCGGTCAAACTATGAAAAACCATCAAGCCAATTTTTTTTCCTTGCCCGCTAAGCTGCCGATAACGTTCTGGCAAAAGCCCGGATGGGCAAAGCAAGGCACGCGTGGCAGGCGCGTAATGCACTGCCATCATACCGGAGGTGCGGACTTGTGTTGCTTTGGAAACCAAGACCCTTTCACCCAATACCGCTTCAATAGCAGCCCGGCTGATTTGGCCCGGCCTCAGCAGTTGTGGGTGCAGGCCGCTCAAATCGATAATGGTCGATTCCACGCCCACTTGGCAAGCGCCTCCTTCTAAAATCAAAGCCACCGCATCACCCAGTTCTTCGGCGACATGACTGGTTTGGGTCGGACTAATCCGGCAAAAACGGTTCGCGGAAGGGGCGGCAATACCACCGCCAAAAGCCTGTAACAATTGCAAAGCAACCGGGTGGTTGGGCTGTCGCAAGCCCACCGTTGTTTGTCCGCCAGTCACTTCCAACGGTACGTTGGGCTGCTTGTTTAAGATAATGGCCAAAGGCCCCGGCCAAAAATGTGCCGCCAGCGTTAATGCCGATTCAGGAATGTTTTGCGCCCATTGACCAAGGCTGGCAAGGTCTGGAATATGCACAATCAGCGGGTGATCAACGGGGCGGCCTTTGGCGGCAAAAATGCGCCGTACCGCCTCGGGGTTGGCGGCATCCGCACCCAGACCATAGACGGTTTCAGTGGGGAAGGCGACCAATTGGCCTTGCTGTAACAGGCGGGCGGCGGCGGTTATGGCTGTACTGTCAGCGGCGAGGACTTGCATGTTTTACGATACCCGTATTAACCGATTTTAAAGCCAACAAAAAAACCCGCACCACCACTCACCCCTTTGCTGGTGATACTGGAGAGGCGATGGATTAAAAAATCGCCAGATGATTTGGCTGCTTGGGTGGCGGTGCTGGCAACGTTTTCAAGATGGGTGTTGCTGATAGTGGTAATACCGAGGTATTCGCCTAGAAACAATATGACTACCGCTGCGCCACCAATAAACAGAGCGATTCTAAGCATTTTTTTGGCGAAATACCCCACCGATAGGCCTATCACAAAAGGTGCGCCGATATCGCCAAGCAAAAAAGCAGAAGAAAAAATATCGCCCGTATCGGCGGAACTGAGAGTTGAAGATGTCATAAGCGTTGCAGAGGGGTGGGCTAAAACGGGTTGTAAGGGGAGCATCCAAATAGCTAAGGCTGTATCGATATTATTCATCTTAACGCGTAAAAACGCCAATGAAACATATCAGGCAATAGCCGTAAGATTCCAATCGACATGAAGGCTCGCCCCGAAATTCCTTTTTTGGTGCAAATCTTATGCAAAACGCACCAAAACGGATCGAATGGCAATCAGCTGAGCCTGTCCCTTGCGGGCGGGTTATAGATTCATTAACGCAACATTAACCATTTTCTGAGATAATAGAAATTTAATTTATCGGCATATTTATTGCTGATATAACTTATCAGCTTGGCCTTTGATTGGCACACATCATGAAAAATAAAAAAGACTTTACCCCCTGTGACTTAGTTATCTTTGGTGCATTAGGCGACTTATCCCGCCGCAAGCTTTTTGTTTCGCTTTATCGGCTGGAAATTGCCAGTTTAATTGAACCGGAAACCCGTATTATCGGTGTGGACCGACATGCTTTGCAACCTAGCGAATTTATCGCCTTGGTGTATAAAAGCTTGCAAGAATTTTCCAACGAAACATTAGCGGACGAGGTGTGGCAGCGCTTTGCCGCCCGCTTTGCTTACCTGCAAATCGACCTGACCCAAATGGAGCAATACCAGCAACTCAACACCGTCATTGATGCGTCGGCAAGGGTCATGGTCAATTATTTTGCGGTTTCGCCGGTACTCTTCAAGAGCATTTGCCAAGGGCTGGCCGATTCTGGCGTGTTAAACGACCAGTCTCGCATGGTGATGGAAAAACCGATAGGCCATGACTTACAATCTTCGCAAGAAATAAATGATGCCGTCGCCAAAGTCTTTAAAGAAGACCAAGTGTTCCGTATCGACCATTATCTTGGTAAAGAAACAGTGCTTAATTTATTGGCGTTACGTTTCGCCAATTCCATTTTCACTACCAACTGGAATCACAATACCATAGACCATATCCAAATCACAGTGGCTGAAGAGGTGGGTATTGAGGGACGCTGGGAATATTTTGACAAAACCGGCCAGTTGCGCGACATGCTGCAAAACCACTTGCTGCAAATCTTGACCTTTATTGCCATGGAGCCGCCCGCCAACTTGGAAGCGGCCAGCATCCGTAGTGAAAAAATTAAGGTACTAAAAGCCTTGCGGCCTATAACCAAACGCAATGTTGAAGAAAAAACCGTGCGCGGGCAATATACGGCCGGTTATATGAAAGGCAATCCGGTGCCAGGTTACTTGGAAGAAGAAGGGGCCAACACCAAAAGTTCCACCGAAAGCTTTGTTGCCATGCGTGTGGACATTGACAACTGGCGATGGGCGGGCGTACCGTTCTATTTACGCACCGGCAAACGGATGCAAAGCAAATGCACCGAAATTGTCGTTTATTTCAAGCAATTGCCACACAACATTTTCGATGACAGCTTCCGCGCATTACCACCCAACAAACTCATTATCCATTTGCAGCCCAATGAAGGCGTGGAAATTGAGATGCTCAACAAAATTCCTGGCATTGAAGACCCTTATATCAAACTGCAAAAAACCAAGCTGGACTTAAGCTTCTCCGAAGATTTTAAAAACAACCGAATTTTTGGCGGCTACGAAAAATTAGTCTTGGAAGCCATGCGTGGCAACTCTGCACTGTTTTTAAGCCGCGAAGAAATAGAACAGGCGTGGACATGGGTGGATTCTATCCAAGAGGCTTGGCAACACCTTAATGCCAAACCAAAACCGTATCATGCCGGTACGTGGGGGCCGATTGCCTCAGTGGCCCTAATTGCCCGGGATAGCCGGGCTTGGGAAGAATAAAAAATCGCACATGGCATTTATGCTGCACTGTACCTTACCGGCAAACCCAACTTACAAAAATAGGTTTTTACAAAATGCATCCAATTATTGAGCAAGTCACCGAAGAAATCATTGAACGTAGCCGCCCAACCCGCACTGCGTATTTGCAATATATCGATGGTATGGCAAAAAAAACACCCACCCGTGTGGGCATGGGTTGTGGCAATTTGGCGCATGGCTTTGCCGCCTGCAGTGCCGCCGAAAAAGCAGATTTAATGGGCGACTACAAACCCAATGTGGCGATTATAAGTGCCTACAACGACATGTTGTCGGCACACCAGCCCTACAAAGATATGCCGGACTTGATTAAGGCTGCTATCCGCGAAGCGGGCGGCGTAGCGCAATTTGCCGGCGGTGTGCCTGCCATGTGTGACGGCATCACCCAAGGGCAAGCTGGCATGGAATTGTCACTGTTCAGCCGTGATCTGATCGCAATGGCGGTCGCCATCGGCATGAGCCACAACATGTTTGACGGTGCCTTATACCTTGGCGTATGCGATAAAATTGTCCCCGGCCTGTTGATAGGCGCACTCAGTTTTGGGCATTTGCCAGCCGTGTTTATACCCGCAGGGCCGATGACCAGCGGCATGACCAACAAGGATAAGGCCCGCGCCCGCCAAGCCTACGCAGTCGGCAAAATTGGCCGCAAAGAATTGTTGGAAGCAGAAATGGCCTCATATCACAGCCCAGGCACCTGCACCTTCTACGGCACCGCTAACAGCAACCAAATGATGATGGAAATTATGGGGCTGCATTTGCCCGGCAGCTCCTTTATCAATCCTTACACCCCGTTGCGTGACGAGCTGACCAAAACAGCCGCGCAACAAGTGCTTAAGTTCACCGCCTTAGGCGAAGATTGGCGGCCTATCGCCCACATGGTGTCGGAAAAAGCCATTGTCAATGCGGTGATTGGTTTGCTGGCAACCGGCGGCTCTACTAACCACACAATGCATTTGATCGCCATTGCCCGCGCTTCTGGCATAGTGCTGACTTGGGATGATTTTGACAAACTGTCCAAAGCCATACCGCTAATCGCCAAAATTTACCCAAACGGCTCAGCCGATGTAAACCATTTCCAAGCGGCGGGCGGCATGGGCGTGTTGATTGCAGAACTGCTTAGGAACGGTTTGTTGCATGAAGACATACTCACCATTGCCGACCAACGCGGCATGAACAGCTATTGCCAAGAACCCAAACTTATCGACGGGCAACTGCATTGGGAAGCTGTACCAGAGGCTTCTTTGGATGCTGAAGTGCTGTCCACCGTTGCCGAACCGTTCTCTAAAGGCGGTGGCCTGCATTTGATGCACGGCAACTTAGGCCGTGGGGTGTCGAAACTGTCAGCCGTGTCACCCGACCACCAAATAGTAGAAGCACCGGCAATTGTCTTTGACGATCAGGAAGACATGCTGGCGGCCTTCAAACGTGGCGAACTGGAAAAAGACTTTATTGCTGTTATCCGCTTTCAAGGCCCACGCGCCAACGGTATGCCCGAATTGCATAAACTCACCCCGCCATTAGGGGTATTGCAAGACAAGGGCTTTAAAGTGGCCTTGGTCACAGACGGGCGCATGTCCGGCGCATCCGGTAAAGTACCCTCAGCCATCCACATGACCCCAGAATGTGAAGCGGGCGGGCCGTTGGCTAAAGTCCGTAATGGCGATAGGATAGCCATGAACCTGCAAACAGGAGAAGTTAATGTATTGGTCGATGCAGCCGAATTTAATGCCCGCGCCATCGTGCCGAACAGTGCCAAAAACCACCATTATGGCATGGGCAGGGAAATGTTTGGACGTTTCCGCCTGAATGCCTCATCGGCAGAAACAGGGGCTTCCAATTTGTTTGTCTGTGACTAAACGCATACCAAGACAAGCAAACATAACCGCAGGCAGGCTGGTATCCAGCCAACCTTTAACAATCACCCAACGTGGGCAAAGCTTGCCCGCATAAAAATTTTGTAGCGAAAAATGACACAATTCAACTGGAAAATCCAACCTAAAGACGTTTTGCACGCAGGCCCGGTCATGCCGGTGATGGTTATCCAAAACCTTGACGACGCCGTGCCGTTGGCGCAAGCCCTAGTTGACGGCGGCATTAAAGTATTGGAAATCACCTTGCGTACCCCCGTTGCCTTGGCGGCAATCAAACTGATTAGCGAAAACGTAAAAGATGCCATCGTCGGTGCAGGCACTATCACCACGCCCGACCAACTCAAAGCGGCAGAACAGGCCGGGGCGGTTTTTGCTATTAGCCCGGGTTTGACCCCTACACTACTTGCGGCAGCCCGCCAAAGCAGCATAGCCCTGATTCCGGGCATTGCTTCACTATCTGAATTGATGCTGGGTATGGAATACGGTTTGGATCATTTCAAATTTTTTCCTGCCGAAGCGGCGGGCGGCATACCCATGCTAAAGTCAATTGCAGGGCCCGTGCCACAAGCCACCTTCTGCCCAACCGGCGGCATATCGCCCGACAATTATTTGGCTTATCTCGCACTGGCTAATGTGGCCTGTGTGGGTGGCTCTTGGCTGGCACCTAACGACGCGGTCAGCAACAAAAACTGGCCAAAAATAACCCAATTGGCACAACAGGCCATCACTGATAGCCTGGCCTAACCCTATACACATCCGTAACGACATCACGTTTCAAACAGAGGGATACCCGATGACCAATCCACGCAACATCAGCTTAAGTGACGACAACCAGTCACTATGTGAATTACCCGTTTTATCTGGCACAACAGGCCCTGATGTTATTGATGTCCAAACCCTGTACAAACAGACTGGCATGTTTACCTATGACCCAGGCTTTAACTCCACCGCCAGCTGCCGCTCCACCATCACTTACATCGACGGTGATGAAGGCGTATTGCTCTATCGGGGTTATCCTATCGAACAGCTTGCCCAACAATGCACTTTTTTGGAAGTGTGCTATTTGTTGTTAAAAGGCGAGCTGCCGGACAGTGGCCAATTAACGGAATTTCAATACAACATCACCATGCACACCATGGTGCATGACCAATTGACCAATTTCTTCAAAGGCTTCCGCCGCGACGCGCACCCTATGGCGATTATGGTCGGCGTGGTTGGGGCCTTGTCGGCGTTTTACCATGACGCACTCGACATCAAATCCAAAAAAGACCGCGAAATGTGCGCTATCCGCTTGATTGCCAAAGTGCCCACCATTGTTGCCATGTGCCACAAATACAGCAGCGGGATGCCCTTTATGCACCCTAAAAACAAGCTGAATTATGTTGAAAACTTCATGCGCATGATGTTGGCGACACCGTGCGATGAATATGAACCTAATCCGGTGTTAGTGCGCGCCTTGGACAGAATCCTGATTCTTCATGCCGACCATGAACAAAACGCCTCCACTTCCACCGTGCGTTTGGCGGGTTCCAGCGGGGCCAACCCGTTTGCTTGCGTAACCGCCGGTATCGCCTGCTTATGGGGAGCTGCCCACGGCGGTGCCAATGAAGCAGTGCTTAATATGCTGGAAAAAATTGGCGATGTGTCCAGAATCCCTGAATTTATCGCCAAAGCCAAAGACAAAAACGATTCGTTCCGTTTGATGGGCTTTGGTCATCGGGTTTATAAAAACTATGACCCACGAGCCACGCTGATGCGTGAAACCTGCCATGAAGTGCTAAATGAGCTGGATTTGCATGACATGAAACTGTTCAAACTGGCAGTTGAGTTGGAACGTATCGCACTGGAAGATGAGTATTTCATTGAGAAAAAACTTTACCCTAATGTCGATTTTTATTCGGGCATCGTGTTACATGCACTGGGCATCCCCACCAACATGTTCACCGCCATGTTCGCTATGGGCCGCACAGTAGGCTGGATAGCCCATTGGGATGAAATGATTGCCGATCCTGAACAAAAAATAGGCCGCCCCAGACAGCTCTATACCGGCGCAAACCGCCGCGACATTCCTACAGGGCATGTAAAAACCAGCTTGTAACTGATGTTACGCAGCACGTTGACTGAGCAAAGCCGAGTCGGGGCTTGCAACCCAGCAACATACGCTAACAAGCAATTGGGATTATAGTTACATTGCCTCAACGCTGGCAAAATCGGCAAAACACCGTTGACCGGTTAGCCAGCCGTGCTTGGCTTAAAGGGGCTTGGCAGTTCCGGCAAGGCAAACCTGACCGCCCATAGACCCGCAATTGTTGCTGAAAATAACCTGGCTTGCCGTCTGAATTGACAAAATCCCGCAAGGTAGTCCCCCCTTGCGTGATGGCATCCGTCAGTACCGTGCGGATGCACTCGGCAAGCCTTTCATAACGCGCCAAAGCAATCCTGCCTGCATGGCGTTGCGGGTCAATGCCCGCCATAAATAAAGCTTCATTGGCATAAATGTTACCCACGCCAACCACATTATGGCTGTTCATAATAAACAGCTTAACTGGTACTTTACGGTTTCTCGACAACGTGTAAAGGTATGCGCCGTCAAAATCAGCCAACAATGGCTCCGGCCCCAAATGTTTAAGCAAAGCATGTCCCTCAATCGGCTCGCTTGTCCAGAGTACCGCCCCAAAGCGGCGCGGGTCATTAAAACGCAGCACGCTATCAGCAAAAACAATATCAATATGATCATGCTTGCCGGCCGCTGCATTGTCGGTCACCACCCGTAAACTGCCCGACATGCCCAAATGTATCAGCAACGTGCCATTTTGGGTGGTCAGCAACAGGTATTTTGCGCGGCGTTGCACGGATAGCACCGTCTGGCCTATTAAAATATCCGGTAATGTTTCCGCCACTGGCCAGCGCAAACGCGGTTGGCGCACAAACACGTTAGTGATTGTCTGTCTGCAAATATGTTGGGCGATACCCCTACAGGTGGTCTCAACTTCGGGTAATTCAGGCATTGTTAAGGCTCAGGCAGGGTCAGGTTATAGGGGGCTTCGAGGCACAGTTGCCCCTATCGCGCCGTTCAATGAAGTCTTCAAACTGCTGGCCTGTCAGCATAGAATGGTAACGTGCCTGCCGCCCAAACCGTATTAATTTAGGCATTGTTAATTTAGTATAGCATCCATTATGCTGGCTCAATTTATACTGGAAAAAGCCTCTATGAATTGTCCAAAATGTGTGGGTCGGCGATTGCACCAAAGACGGCATCGTCAAGGCAAAGCAGCGATATAGATGCAAGTCTTGCGGTTTTAGGCATACTGTCCAGCACCGGGGCATCAGCCCGGAGACCAAGCGGCAAGCGCTCCAGCTTTACCTTGAGGGACTGGGTTTCCGGTCTATTGGCCGGTTTCTGAAATGCAGCCATGTTTCTGTTT
>Ga0208259_1000052_pt1 | contig 44450 bp, 45 predicted proteins | sample CryBogCBH22May08_FD_184618 | JGI IMG/M metagenome (GOLD analysis project Ga0208259, IMG submission 184618) | Freshwater microbial communities from Crystal Bog, Wisconsin, USA - CBH22May08 (SPAdes) | ecosystem: Environmental > Aquatic > Freshwater > Lake | place: Crystal Bog, Wisconsin, USA... | reverse complement strand
AGGAGTAGAGGAGTAGAGGAGTAGAGGAGTAGAGGAGTAGAGGAGTAGAGGAGTAGAGGAGTAGAGGAGTAGAGGAGTAGAGGAGTAGAGGAGTAGAGGAGTAGAGGAGTAGAGGAGTAGAGGAGTTGCCACCTACTACCCATGCCACAAGTAAGGGCTTTTTATTACAATAAAAAGCCAGTTATGCCCCAGTTACCGATTTGAGTTTTAGGACAACGCCAAGACCTTAGGTAGGCAATAGCTGCCATTTGTTATCACGAAACGCCATTTTTAAGATTTACGCCAAAGGGTCAATTCATAACCCCTTGAAAAAGTTGGTCGGGACGACAGGATTTGAACCTGCGACCACTTGTCCCCCAGACAAGTACGCTACCAAGCTGCGCTACGCCCCGATAATAGATGTTGGCTTAGTATGATTACCAGCCTAAGATGTTAAACGCTTAATTATACAGCAGTTGAACTGTAATGGGGTCAAATATTTAAAGCCTTTCCTTGGCCATTTGGCTGTGTTGCAGTACTTGTGGCGTGTTATAGCTCTACACCAGAATAATTTTCTACCCGCGCTTTGAGTTTTTGGCCTGAGCGGAAGGTGACCACGCGCCTGGCGGTAATGGGGATTTCTTCGCCTGTTTTGGGGTTTCTGCCGGGGCGGCTGTTTTTGTCGCGTAGCTCAAACTTGCCAAAACCGGATATTTTGACTTGTTCACCTTGTTCTAATGAGCTTTTTATTTCCTCGAAGAATAATTCTACAATTTCTTTGGCTTCCCGTTTGTTTAAGCCAAGTTCTTCAAATAAGGTTTCAGCGAAATCCGCTTTGGTTAATGCCATGGTTTAGTCCCTCAGTTTTGCATTAATGGTGATTGTCAGTTTTTCTAAGATTCTGCTTAGGATAGCCTCAACTTCAGAATCGGTGAGCGTTTGTGTATCATCTTGTAAATTAAAGCTTAGGGCGATGCTTTTAAAACCTTCTTCAACACCTTTACCGCGATAGATGTCAAACAGGGTGATCCCTTTCAGGGTGGCCTCATGGCTGCTTTTTATGCAGTCGATAATGTTGTCGGCGGTGACGCTCTCGGCAACGATCAAGGCCCAGTCACGGTTGACTGCCGGATATTTTGACAAGGCTTTAAATGCCGGTATTTTTTTGTCCAGCAACAGGTTTTGGTCAAGTTCGTACAAGTACACTTGGCTGTCAAAGCCTAGCTGGTTTTCCAATAACGGGTGCAACATGCCTAGCCAACCGATGCGCTTGCCGCTGGCAGATAAAATTTCCGCGCTTTGGCCAGGATGTAGGGCGGGTAGTGAGGCTGGGGCAAAGCTGGCAGCTTGTCCGGTAAATTTAAACAGGGCTTCAATATCGGCTTTGATGTCAAAAAAATCTACTTTGCGGCTGGTCTCGCCCCATTGCCCAGGGTAGGCGCTGCCCAAAGCCAAGCCCGCGAGCATTTTTTGTTGTTGCAATTCGCCGTTTTCTTTGACAAAGCGCAAGCCGGTTTCAAACAGCCGGACGCGGGTCTGTTGGCGGTTGGTGTTGTGCAATGCCGCTTTTAACAGGCCGCACCATAAGGTGGTGCGCATAACTGCCAATTCTGATGAAATTGGATTTTTTAGGCGCACCACTTCATCGTGGGGGGCAATGGCTTTTTGGATGTCTTCATCAACAAAGCTGTAGGTGATGGCTTCTTGATAGCCCCTATCAACCAGCAAATCTTTAACCCGCTCCAAATCGGCGACCGTTTCGGTGGCTAGGCCCAGCGGGGCATGCAACAACAGACGGCTGTTTGGCAGATTGTTGTAGCCGTGAATACGGGCGATTTCTTCGATCAGGTCGGCTTCTATGCTGATGTCAAAACGGAAGCCCGGGGGGGTGATTTGCCAGCCGTCAGCTTGCGGCTCAACCACCATGCCCAGTCGTTGCAAAATATCGGTGATGGTTGCCTCGTCAAGGGTCACACCCAACAGCTTGCTGATGCGTTGTTTTCTTAAGTGGATGGCGGGGCGTTGCGGCAAGTTTTCGGCTGATGTGTATCCGCTGAGTGTACCGGCAGCACCGCCCGCTATGTCCAAAATCAACTGGGTGGCGCGTTCAATGGCGCGTTCTTGCAGGGTGGCATCCACGCCGCGTTCAAAGCGGTGTGATGAGTCGGTATGCAAACCATAGCGGCGGGCTTTGCCAGCAATGTTGCGCGGGGTGAAAAAGGCACATTCCAAAAATACGTTGCGGGTGCTGTCCGACACTGCGGATGCGCTGCCGCCCATTACGCCAGCGAATGCCAAGGCTTGTTGGTCGTCGGCTATAACCAAAGTGTCGGAGTCTAACTGGATGGTTTGCCCGTTCAATAAGGCCAGCGGTTCGGCAGCATGGGCGTAGCGTACGGTAATACCGCCGTTTAATTGGTCGGCATCAAATGCGTGTAGCGGTTGACCCAGTGCTATAAGGACATAATTAGTCACATCGACAATCGGCCCCAAGCTGCGGATGCCGGAACGGCGCAGGCGTTCTTTCATCCATGCTGGTGTTTCGGCAAGAACATTGATGTTGTTGATCAGGCGACCCAAATAACGTGGGCAAGCGGCAGGTTCGGTGACGTTGACGGCAAGGATATCGCTATGGCCGATCGGCGTAGTTGCTATTGCCTGTGCCGTCCAAGGCAGTTGGTTCAACACCGCAACTTCGCGGGCTATCCCTTCCACGCTTAAGCAATCGGCGCGGTTAGGGGTCAGGTCAACTTCAATCAGTGAGTCATTTAAGTCAAGATAGTCACGGATATCCACACCCACGGGCGCGTCGTCGGACAATTCCATTAAGCCGTTGGCTTCGGCAGCCAGCCCCAATTCTTTTTCGGAACAGAGCATCCCTAACGATTCCACGCCGCGCAATTTGGATTTTTTAATGTTGAAATCGCCCGGTAATTTAGCACCGACCAAGGCGGCAGGTATTTTTAGACCCATGCGGACATTGCTGGCACCACAAACAATTTGCAGCGGTTCGGCAGCACCCACCGCCACTTGGCAAACGCGCAAGCGGTCGGCATCGGGATGCTGTTCCAATGCCAACACTTGCCCGACCACCACACCGCTAAAAAATGCGGCGGCAGGTTCGACCGAATCGACTTCCAAGCCTGCCATGGTCAGTTGGGCGACCAGTTGTTCGGTGTCGATGGGAGGGTTAACCGATTCCCGTAGCCAAGCTTCGCTAATTTGCATGTTCCAATTTTCCGGCTTAATTGAATTGTTCTAGGAATTTAAGGTCATTTTCAAAAAATAACCGCAAGTCGTTGATGCCGTAGCGGAGCATGGCAAGGCGTTCGACCCCCATGCCAAAAGCAAAGCCGCTGTATTGCTCGCTGTCGATGTTGACCGATTTGAACACTTCAGGGTGAATCATGCCGCAGCCCATCACTTCCAACCAGCCCGTTTGCCCGCATACGCGGCAGCCTGCACCGTTGCAAATCACGCATTCTATATCCACTTCGGCGGAAGGTTCGGTGAACGGGAAGTAAGAAGGACGGAAACGTACTTGGCTGTCTTTTTCAAAAAACGCCCGCAAAAATTCATACAGCACACCTTTTAAATCGGCAAAGCTGACATCCGTGTCCACCAAAAAACCTTCCACTTGGTGGAACATCGGGGTATGGGTCAAATCAGAATCGCAACGGTAGACACGCCCCGGCGCTATCACTTTCAGCGGTGGCTTTTGGGCTTCCATGGCGCGGATTTGTACGGGAGATGTGTGTGTCCTAAGCAGGGTGTGGGCGTCAAAATAGAAAGTGTCGTGCATGGCCCGTGCCGGATGGTGGTCGGGGATGTTCAGGGCACCAAAATTATGGTAATCATCTTCAATTTCAGGCCCTTCGACCGTTTGGAAGCCGACACTGGCGAAAATTTTGTTGATGCGCCTTAAGGTGGTGGTGACCGGATGCAGACCCGCTATGGTTTGTCCGCGACCCGGCAAGCTGACATCAATGCGTTCGCTGGCCAAACGGGCAGTTAGGGCGACATTCTCCAGCAAGGTCTTTTTACTTTCCAATTGCTCTTGAAAGCTGTCACGCGCTTGGTTGATCACTTGCCCGACCAACCGACGCTGTTCCGGGTCAAGACGGCCCAGTTCTTTCATTTGTAGCGTGAACAAGCCTTTTTTGCCCAAATACTGGACGCGGACTTGGTCAAGCTGGCTTAGGTCTTTGGCTTCGGCAAGCACAGCCAATGCCTGCGCAAGAATTTCTTCTGGAGTAGCGGACACGTTTTCGCTCGCTTAAGTTTAAGTTGGAAAGGACAGTGGTTAGGCTACGGCTGCCAAGCAAAGATTTGCATTTGCAATAAGTGCTAACAGTAAGACTAGGCAAAGTATCCCGCCAGACCTTTGTTATGCCAAACAGGAGCTTTTGCCTAGTCTTGCTGGGTTTTTAGCCCTGCAAAATGAAGAACCACCTGCCCTAACATAGGGCGGGTGGTTTTTTAGCACGTATTATTGCAGCGGGCTTTGGTTAGCTTTGGCTATCTCGGCGATTTTACCAAATGCTTCAATATCACGCACAGCAATATCGGCCAATACCTTACGGTCTATGACCACGTTGGCGTTGGTTAAGCCATTGATCAAACGGCTGTAAGAAATGCCAAATTGACGTGCCGCCGCATTGATACGGACAATCCATAAAGCACGGAATTGGCGTTTTCTTTGTTTGCGGTCGCGATATGCATACTGGCCAGCTTTAATGACGGCTTGTTTGGCAACGCGATAAACGCGGCTACGGGCCCCGTAATAACCTTTGGCTTGTTTTAATATTTTTTTGTGCCGCGCCCTTGCGGTGACACCACGTTTTACTCTAGGCATGATTGCTCCCTAATCAACTGTAAGGCATCATGCGTAAGGCCATACGCACGTCAGATGGATGAATCGACATTGGCTTGCGCAGCTGTCTTTTTCTTTTGGTGGATTTCTTGGTCAAAATATGACGCTTGAAAGAGTGTCCACACTTAAAACCGCCGTTGCCGGTGCGTCTGAAACGCTTGGCAGCACCGCGGTTGGTCTTTATTTTAGGCATTTGTTTGCTCCAACGAATAATAAAAAAATCCCTGAGAAAAACCTGGCAAGGCAAAATGCATGGCCTTGAAAGATTAGCGGCACGGCGCTGTTGCCACCGTGCTACAGCCACATCCTGTGCTGTGCGTTTAAAAGCGGGTTGCCGCCTTTATTTTTTCTTTTTGGGGGACATGACCATGACCATTTGCCGCCCTTCCAATTTGGGAAATTGCTCGACAATGGCGATTTCTTCCAAATCTTTTTCAATACGCTTTAGCTGATCCATGCCAAGGTCTTTATGGGCCATTTCCCGACCACGATAGCGCACAGTGATTTTGGTTTTGTCACCATCATTAAGGAATTTGACAAGGCTTCTGAGCTTGACCTGATAATCGCCTTCATCGGTGCCCGGCCTGAACTTGATTTCCTTGACTTGGATTTGCTTTTGCTTCTTTTTGGCAATTTGCAGTTTTTTGTTCAATTCAAACTGGTATTTGCCATAATTCATCACCCGACAAACCGGAGGGTCTGCATTGGGCGATATTTCCACTAAATCCAAATCGGCAGCATAGGCAATTTGCTTGGCTTCGTCCAACGACATAATGCCTAATGATTCCCCTTCTGCGCCTGTTACCCTCACCCTTCTGGCGGTGATGGTGTCGTTCAGACGAACTTCATCTTTTTTTGCAGCGATATCTCAATCCTCCAGTGCTTGTTGTTTTCTGTCTGTAATCTCTTGTTTTATCAGATGGGTAAACTCAGTGATTGACAGGCTTCCTAAATCTTGGCCTTTTTGGGTGCGGACGGTGATACGTTGGCCCTCCAGCTCCTTATCGCCAACCAATAGCAAATAAGGGACACGCAACATTGAATGCTCACGGATTTTAAACCCGATTTTTTCATTTCTCAAGTCGATTCTTGCCCTAATGCCAGCAACTTCAAGCTCCCGCAGGATAGCGCTGGCATAGTCGGCATGGCGGTCGGCAATGGTCATCACCATGACTTGCACAGGTGCCAACCATACTGGGAAAGTACCGGCAAACTGCTCGATCAAGATACCAATAAAGCGTTCCAGCGACCCCAAGATGGCGCGGTGCAACATAACCGGCACTTGTTTGGAACCGTCTTCAGCAATGTAGGTGGCACCTAAGCGGCCTGGCATGGAAAAATCGACTTGGATGGTGCCGCATTGCCAAACCCGACCAATACAGTCTTTTAATGAGAACTCTATTTTGGGGCCATAAAAAGCACCTTCACCGGGTTGCAAGTCCCATTTTAAGCCTTTGGTGTCCAAGGCCAGTTGCAGTGCGCTTTCTGCTTTGTCCCAAACAGCATCATCACCGACCCGGTTTTCAGGGCGGGTGGACAGTTTTATGATGATGTCATCAAAGCCAAAATCTTTGTATACCTCAAACAGCAATTCAATAAAAGTGGCCACTTCTTCTTGGATTTGCGCTTCAGTACAGAAAATATGGGCATCGTCCTGGACGAAATTTCTGACCCGCATCAGGCCGTGCAAGGTGCCGGATGGCTCGTTGCGGTGGCAGGAGCCAAATTCCGCCAAACGAATCGGCAAGTCGCGGTAGCTTTTGATGCCTTGGTTATAAATTTGGATATGGCAGGGGCAGTTCATCGGTTTGATAGCGTAATCACGATTTTCAGAATGGGTCGTGAAAATCATGCTGCCAAATTTGTCCCAATGCCCAGATTTTTCCCATAACGAACGGTCAACCACTTGTGGGGTCTTGACCTCGCCGTAGCCATTAAGGCGCAATTTTTCGCGGATGTATTGTTCCACTTGCTGATAGATAGCCCAACCTTTTTCGTGCCAAAACACCATGCCCGGCGCTTCTTCTTGGGTGTGGAACAAGTCCAAGGTTTTGGCTAGCTTGCGGTGGTCGCGTTTTTCCGCTTCTTCCAAGCGGTGCAAATACTCCTGCAACTCTTTTTTGTCGCCCCAAGCCGTGCCATAAATGCGTTGCAACATTTCGTTCTTGGCATCGCCACGCCAATAAGCCCCGGCTATTTTCATCAGCTTGAAGGCTTTTAATTTGCCGGTGCTGGGTACGTGCGGACCACGGCACAAGTCGGTGAAGCCACCTTGTTCATATAAAGACAGGTCTTCATTGGCGGGAATGGACGCGATAATTTCGGCTTTGTAATGTTCGCCCAAATCTTGGAAAAACTTTACCGCATCATCCCGAGACAGCAACGAACGCTTAATGGCAAGGTCTTCATCCGCCAGTTGCTGCATCTTTTTTTCAATGACAGCCAGGTCGTCAGGGGTGAACGGCCGATGGTAGGAGAAGTCATAAAAAAAGCCGTTGTCGATGACCGGGCCAATGGTGACTTGTGCATCGGGGAACAGCTGCTTGACCGCTTGCGCCAAAAGATGGGCGGTGGAGTGGCGGATAATATCCACGCCTTCTGCATCTTTTGCCGTAATTATCTGTAGATGGGCATCGCCTTCAATGAGCGTGCTGGCATCCACCACACGACCATCCACGTTGCCTGCCAAGGTGGCTTTAGCCAAACCTGTGCCAATGGATTGGGCGACTTCCATTACAGTGACAGCATGGGCGAATTCGCGCTGCGAACCATCGGGCAGGGTAATTTGCGGCATGGGCTTTTAGTGTTCTTAGGTTAATAGAATAAAAAAAGCACTGGCTAGCCAGTGCTTTTAAAATCTGGTAGGCACGATTGGACTCGAACCAACGACCCCCACCATGTCAAGGTGGTGCTCTAACCAACTGAGCTACGTGCCTGCAAAACTTGATCTACTATTATAGCAATTGATTTGCTTTGTGCAATACCAATGATTATTTTTGTCGGCAGTTCAGGTCAGGGGTTCTTGGGGGTAATGCGGTTCAGATGCTTTTTAGTCCGCTCCATCAACATTTTCTGGCGTTCAACCGCCCACATTTCCAGCCCTGTGTGCAGCGGGATTTGGTGCTTGCCAATCATGTCACACAAGCCCTGACGGATGGCGATCAGCCTGATAATGCCTTTGTCTTTGGGATGATTGACCAGCAGATCGGCAAATTTTTGTTGGTCGGCTTGGTTGAGGCAGAAATTAAGGGATGGCGGGGTTGTTTGTGCCTGAGCCGGTAAGGATAGGCAGAGCAACAGCCATAATGGCCTGATTAGTTTGTGTTTCATACTTTTTAGGCTGCTAATTGTCGTTTATGCCGGGATATTTTGCTGCAGTTCATCCTTATTAACGGATGTTACGCAAGGCCATTTGTTTGTAGAACGTAGGTCAAGATAAAACCATCTGTTCCCTGAGCGTAGTCGAAGGGGATTGCAACCAAGCACAATGATCAAATAAACCATCGGGCTGTAATGGGGGCTTCGACCATGCTCAGCCAACGTGCTGCCTAACATCAACTATTAATACTAACTATGGCATTATAGCAAGGTTTATTTTATTCTCGACAATGCGCACTAATTCCGATGGGCCATGCGAACTTGTTCTTCTAACCACATTCAAGGCCAACAGGAAACTGCATCGTCATACAATGCAAGCTGCCGTATTGATGCACCAGCGGACGGCAAGGGGTGGCGATAATCTCATGGGCGGGGAAACAAGCCGCCAAGCGTTCTAAGGCCACTGCGTCATGACCATCTTCATAAACAGGCACCATCACCGCACCATTGATAATCAGAAAATTGGCGTAATTGGCGGGCAATTGCCGATTGTCTTCATCAAATATTGGCTTGGGCATGGGCAACGGCACCAGTTGGTAAGGCTCGCCCGCCACCGTACGTAAGGCCTGCAATTGCGTTTCCATATTTTTCAGGCTGTGGTAGTGCGGGTCTGTTTTGTCGTCGCAACTGGTGTACGCTATGGTTTTAGCCGAACAAAACCGTGCCAAGGTGTCGATGTGTGCGTCGGTGTCGTCACCGCTCAAATTGGGCTGGTCTATCCAAAAGATGCGCTCCGCCCCTAGATACTGCTGCAAGGCGTGTTCAATAGCGGCTTGGTCTAACTGGCTGTTACGGTTAGGGTTGAGCAAGCATTGCTTAGTAGTCATCAGCGTACCCGCACCATCACTCTCGACACTGCCGCCTTCCAAAATAAAATCCACGGTTTGGTTAGGCAAGCCTTGGAAAAACGGGTTTTGCAATAGCTTGCCGTTTAAGGCATTGTCCGCATCATGCGGGTATTTCTCGCCCCAACCGTTAAAGGTAAAGTTGACCAATTGCGCTTTGCCGTCGTTTTCAACACTGATAAAAACCGTGTCGCGCACCCATATATCGTTGACATCCGCTTGAATATAAGTAATAGCTGCATTATCGCCCACTATGGCCAAAATGTGTTGTTGGTGGCTATTATCTTTACAGACAATAATCAGCGCTTGGTGGCGGCTAATGGTCTGGGCAATAAAGCAATAGGATTGCTCCACTGCTGCCAGCCAATTGCTAAAGTCGCCGCTGTGGTGCGGCCAGGCGATCAAAACAGCGCATTGCTGTTCCCATTCGGCGGGGAAACGTTTCATGGTTTGGAGTATCCTTAAGGGTCAGATTGGCTAAATGGCTAGTGGTTTTTTTTGTAGCCCGCAATAGCCAATATCAAGTGATGGGGCGGACTGCCACAATTTAGAAAATGGTGGTGGTGGTAGAAAGATTCGGCTTGTTGGCTTATAAACAGCGAACAGTGAAAACAACACAACTATTCACCCTATAAGCTCACGGCTCAAAGCCTCAATAGCCCATTGGTTAAGGCTTTTGCCAACAGCTTGCGCCTTGACTAAGGCCGCAGCATGAAGCTCTGGTGGAACCCTCAGCAAAAGCTTACCGCTAACGGGCTTTTCAGGTGATTTACCAATTTTTTCACACGCATCCAGATAATCATCCACAGCCTCTTCAAATGCCGTGTGTAAATCAGCAACATTATCGGCGTGAAAACCGATAATATCTTGGATGCCAAGCAACCTGCCAACTAGACTATTGTCGCGGTCATCGAAATCAATGCGGGCGGTGTAACCCTTGTATGTCAGTGTGTTCATGGTTTAACTCCGATAGCAGTTAAAAAATCGCGGGCTTGCTCGATTTGATACGGCTTGGCTTCCTTAGCCGGATGCGGGCGATGAAAAGCGGTAATTCTGCCGTTGAATTCAAAACGGATACGAGACCCTCGCCCTTCAATAACCCGGCAACCCACTGCAATGAATAGAGTTTCGATACGCGCCCATTCAAGAGAAGTTGTAGTGGGTTTGGCAAAGATAGCTTGTAAAGTTTTGGTGTGTTTGGCATTCATTTGACACATGCTATCAAAAAACGATAGCAATAAAAACTAATTTGGCAGCACCTTGCTATCAGATTGCTAAATTTATACAAGGCGTGTATTTCAGCCTGCCCAACCTAACGGTAAGGGACGCTCCACTAGCGGAAGCTAAGCTAAGCGAAGCCGCCGAACCTTGATAAAAAACAAACTTGAAAACCGCCAACGGAACGCAGCGGAATACGTGGCAACTGTGCCACGAAGCCCCGGATTGCGCTTTGCTTCATCCAGGCTACTCTAACAAATCATCAAAACGCGAGGTTGCCCAATCAGGGGGCAATAAGCCGATACGGACATATCGATGGAAGGAAGAATAAGGCCAGTCAGCAACCTGTTGAACCAGCCCATGCTTGACGGGATTCCAATGGATGTAATCGACATGTTTTTGAAAATCAAAATCATCCCTGATAGTATGCTCCCAAAAGCGGCGTTGCCAAAGCCGGTATTCGCCGCGATGGTCAGCTGGCAACGATAGACCGGAGGCGGCACGTGTAAAGTGGGATTTTATAGCCCGCCAGCGTTTGGAATAATCGGCATCACCATCCGGCAATGTCCAAACCGTGTGCAAATGATCCGGCAAAATAACAATGACATTGATGGTAAACGGTTGATCAATGATCACCTTGCGGAAAGCAGCCCGCAACAGGTCAATATGCCGAACCAATACATCGGAAGTTCGGTCACGCAAAGTCACCGTAAAAAAAATACGTCCCTCCCGCCACGCGATTGCGCCGATACAAAACCATCGCAATTCCATAGGGTTGAAAAAATAGCCCGTATGCAACGTAGTGGAATACGGGGCAACCGTGCCACGAACTCCCGGATTACGCTTCGCTTCATCCAGGCTACCTTGCTTGTTATGTAGCTAGGTGATTTGACCAGATTATAGCAGCGTTTGGTTTAGTCTGGGCAATGGGGCAACCGTGCCGCGATGCCCCAGATTCTGCTTTGCTTCATTCGGCTACCTTGTTACTATGTCAGATAATCTTCGTCAATCTTCGCGACATAATTACCTGAAGGTGTTTTATGGCCATATCTATCCAACTGCCCAACGATGTAGAAGAACGGCTGCAAAATCTGGCCGAATTGACTGGGCGTAGCCAATCGTTCTATGTCACTGAGGCGATACTCGAGCATCTTGACGACCTCGAAGATATTTATATTGCTGAACAGCGATTGCTTAATGTCCGTCAGGGTAACAGCAAAACCCACAGCCTTGAAGACATGGAGCGCGATCTTGGTCTGGCGGATTGAGTTTGACGATGCCGCCAAAAAGGACTTATCCCGATTAGATAAACCTGTTGCCCGTCGAATTACGGCCTTTTTGCGCGAACGGGTGGCCACTCTTGAAAATCCCCGCACTATAGGTGAAGCCCTTACAGGTTCGCGTTTAGGGGAGTTTTGGAAATACCGGGTAGGTGATTACCGCATCATTAGCCGTATTGAAGATAGCACTTTGCTTGTTTTGGTCGTTAAAGTAGGAAATCGCAGCAAGGTTTATCGGTAGCTATATTGGCGGTTAATGCCAAAGGCATAGAAAAGCAGCCCGCAACAGGTCAACATGCCGAACCAAGACATCGGAAGATCGGTCACGCAAAGTCACCGTAAAAATACGTACCTCCCGCCACGCGATTGCGCCGATACAAAACCATTGCAATTCCATAAGCTTGAAAATGTAGCCCGTATGCAACGTAGTGGAATACGGGGCATCCGTGCCACGAAGCCCCGGATTACGCTTCGCTTCATCCAGGCTACCTTGCTTATGAAAAATCAGTCAATTTTTTGCATATAAAATGATCCAGGCTCACTTTCATGAGTTAAAAATGGGCATACTTTTTTTAATGCATCATAATGGTTATGGCATAAATGATTCAAAGAAGCAATAATTTTCCAAGAGGAATTATGGCACAAAAAAGCCTCTAATAAATATTGTTCATTCCAGAATATCATATTATTTCTAATCCATCCATCCGGATAGTTCATTGGAGTAAATATATCATGCACATGAACAATAACACCTTTTTTCAGTGAAGGAAGCAATTGTAGATACTCATAAAGCACGTCACCTTCTGGTCTTATAATATGTGTCGAATCTATAAATAGGATATCACCATCCTCTAACTCTGAAAAAAACGAAATATCAACATCCTCTACCTTCTTCTTAACAAAGGTTACTTGCATCGTTTCCAACATAGGCTTATCGTAAGGCTCTATGCAAACATGCTTACAATTATAATCTGGGTTATCTTGTTGATTTTTTTGTATTGCCTTAATTGCCATAAGAGTGGAATTTCCACTTCCAATTTCAAATATTTTATTTGGTTTTTTTAATCTGATAAGTTGGTACCAATATTCAGCATCACCGGATTCAAATGCACCATTTTTTAGATAAAACCCTAGTTCACCCGGTTTTTTTTCAATTTGGATATTTTCAAGTTCAGTAGAAAAATCAAGCTCTGCAAGTGAACCCAGTTGTTCTTCAATATTCCAATTAATGCCAGGTAAATTTCTTTCTTTAGAAAAAGAATGTTTTATTTCACTAAAATCAAATTGAGGTTCATAGTAATGATTTGTGATAGGAAAAACACCGACTTTCATAAGAGTCTTTTTACATAAAGGAAATCGTTGAAAACCTGATTTCCTAATATTTTTCAAAATTATAGCTGAAAAATACACGATGGGAACCAAAAAAAAATCTTTTAGTGCCTTAATCTTTTTTATCAATTGTTTCATTTGTTATTCCTCATTTTTATTATTCATGCACAGTGGACTGCGAAGGTTGCCATGAAAGACCGACCCCAAGAGCCTAATGAAAATCCCGGAAGCTGCACTTTTGACCCCTCATAAAGGACGAGCTGAGACTTCTTTTTATAAAATATTAACTTAATGCGTAATTTTCATCTAACAAAATTCAGGTAGCCGCCTGCCCCAACATCTCCTGTGCATGAGCCAAAGTATTAGCCGTAATATTAACCCCCCCCAACATGCGGGCAATTTCTTCGGTGCGTTCCTCGTCCGCCAGCAAGCGCACATTGGAAGAAGTAATATCAGTCTGGTGGTTTTTTTGCACATACAAGTGCCAATGGGCTTGTGCGGCGACTTGTGGCAAGTGGGTGACGCACAACACTTGCCGGTTGGCACTGAGTGCGCGTAATTTTTGCCCGACAATTTCGGCAATGCCGCCGCCAATGCCGGAATCGACTTCGTCAAAAATCATGGTCGGGGTGGTTTTGTCATGCGAGGTGGTCACTTGGATGGCCAAGCTGATGCGCGACAATTCGCCGCCAGAAGCCACTTTAGCCAACGGTTTGGGCGGTAGGCCGGGATTGGCGCTGACCAAAAATTCAATTTTATCGTTGCCGTTCAGTTTGGGTGCGTCGCTTTCCAAGGCGGTGATCGCCACCATAAACTCACCTTGCGGCATGCCCAATTCTTTAATCATGGCAGAAATCTGGCCTTGCAGGCGGGTGGCGGCGGTGATGCGCTGGGCGGACAGTTGCGCCGCCAAGCTTTGGTAATCAGCCAAACATTGTTCGCTGGCTAGGCTTAAGGCTTCGATACGTTCGCTGCTGTGGGTCAAACCATCCAGTTCTTGTGTCAACTGGGCGAAAACCTCCGGCAATTCATCGGGCAAAACATGATGTTTACGGCTCAGGTTTTGGATAATGCCTATGTGTGTTTCCAGTTGCTCCAAGCGCAACGGGTCGGCTTGTTGTGATTCCAAAAAGCGCCGCAATTGCAACGCCGCTTCATCGGTTTGGATGTGCGCTTCGGACAATAAGCTGCACACTTCAGCCAGTTCAGGTGCGTAACGCGCCAAGTCGGTCAGTTCGCGCAAGCACGTGGTCAGTAAGGAGGACACTGAGCCGTCATTTTCGTACAGATTATCCACTTGCGCTTGTCCGCTGCTTAAAATCTGCCCTAAATTGGCCAATTTGCTGTGTTCATCCACTATTTCGGCGTAATTGAACTGCTTCAAATCCAGTTGCTGCAATTCGTCTATTTGGTAGCGCAGCAAGTCTTCACGGGCGGTTTGGTCTTTGCTGGCCTTTAATAGCTGGTTCAGCTCTTTGTGGGTTTGTTGCCAGTGCTTGTAACAGACGTTCACTTGCTCTAACAGGTCGTGGTTTTTGGCGTAGGTGTCCAATAAGCGCCGCTGTTCGTCGGGGTTTAGCAAGGTAAGGTGGGCGTGTTGCCCGTGGATTTCCACCAGAGTGCCGCTGAGTGCCTGTAGGGCTTGCAAGGTGACCGGACGGTTGTTGATATAAGCCTTAGAGCGTCCATCTTGGCTAACAATGCGGCGCACCAAGCAATGGGTGCCATCATCCAGTTCATTATCAGCCAGCCATTGCTGTGCCTTAGGGGCATCGGCCAGGTCAAACTCCAGATTGATTTCAGCGCGTTTGGCATCGGGGCGCACATAGCCGGAATCGGCACGGTCTCCCAACGCCAAGCCTAAGGCGGTCAGTAATATGGATTTGCCCGCGCCGGTCTCGCCAGTGAGCACTGACATACCTTTGGCAAGCTCTAAATCCAGTGCTTTGACGACGGCAAGGTCGTTAATGGTCAGGTTAACTAGCATGAGGGGGTGTGGTAGCCACTGCTCCAGTTTAATTTGTTTCTGAGGATGTAGAAAAAATCATGGTCTTCTGGGTGTAAGATTCTAATCGCTTTAGGTTCTTTTTTTATGACAATTTTGTCACTAATCAACACTTCGGGGATTTCAATGTGGTCGCATGTCACCAGCGCATTGATTTGTTTTGTCTGGCAAAAACTGATTTCAATTTCTGCGGTGTCGGCAATGACAATCGGGCGGTTGGACAAGGTGTGCGGGTTAAGCGGCACCAACACCAAGGCGTTTAACGAGGGATACAGGATGGGCCCGCCAGCCGATAAAGAATAAGCGGTTGAGCCGGTGGGGGTGGAAATGATCAGGCCATCGGAACGCTGTGAGTTTAAAAACACGCCATCTATTTTAGTGACAATTTCAATCATGCTGGGAGTGATCCAGCGGTGCACCACCACTTCGTTAACGGCACATTCTTCATGGATGGTGCGTCCCTCGCGGATGACCTTGGCGCGGAGCAGATAGCGTTTTTCTTCGCGGTAATGCCCTTGCAAGATGGGGAACAGCTTTTCTTCCAGTACATTAGGGGAAATGTCCACCAAAAAACCCAAACGCCCCAAGTTGATGCCAATGATAGGGATGTCATAAGCGGCAATGGCGCGGGTTGCCGCCAAAAATGTGCCATCACCACCCACTGCAATCACCAAATCGCAATGCTGGCCCAACTCGCCAATAGGTGAAGAAACCACCGCTGCATCAGCAATAAAATGGACACTGTGTTGCTCGACAATCACGCCATAATTGAGCAACTTTAAGGTGCTATACAGTACCGCTAAAGTCGCCGCTATGCTGGGGTCGCTAGGTTTGCCAATAATGCCAATCGTCTTAAAAATTGCTTGCATGGCTTGTTGCTGTTATCGGCTCATTGGATGCCGTCTAATGGCTTGGGGTCAAGACGGGTTCAGCAAATGCAGGACAGTTTGCGCCTGTTCGGCGGCTTCGCGGCCCATGGTGGTCAAATAACCGCCATCTTCTTGCGAAACCAAGCCTTTGGCAAACAAGCGTTGGGTAGCGGCAACCGCAGTGGACGACGCTTGGCTTTGGTGTACTTTAAGCCCTTCCAGCGTGGTTTCTAGGTTGTAACGCACCAAAATGTTTAGTTCTTCCATTAAATCCTGTGTGTATAGCATAGTCAATCCTCTTGGTTTATTCTTGTTATCCTGAGGCGATAGCATAAAAGCATTTGCCGCCAAGTGACACTTTTTTTTAATGCCCAACCTATTTTCCGCATTTATTGCGCGGGATTAATTGCCTGATAGGGGCTTTTTTAACCGCCATTATGCCCAACCTATGGGGTTATGTGCGGATAACCTTAATATACTCGCCGGTTGCCTCTCGGCTGGAGCCAACCACCAGCCGCTGCAAGCCTTCTGGTGTTTGTTCCAAAATGCCCCTTGCCTCTATCCGTTCACCTTTAATAGCTTGACCGGCATAAGTGGCGGTAAAACAAATAATGGTCGGGATGCTGGTGTGGTCTGTAGAAAAAACTATTGGGTAATCAAAAGCCTGGGAATCATCGGTAATGACGCATTGCAGACTGGCCGGGCCGATTTTTTGGCAAAGGCCGTTTTGTTCTGCTTGCCCGTTAGCTTGCGTTTTTGTCGGCACATTAAGCAAGCTCAAATCAAATTTGCGGCCATTGACTAATGCCTTGTTATGCTTGCGGCGTTCATGCCAGACATAATCCTCGTAGCTTAAGTCAGCGGCGCGGCGCTGGTAAGCGGCTTGCCAATCAGTTTCCGCCAAATCCTCCAAGAGCCCTTGGGCCACCAGCTGGCGCACCACCGCCCTGCACTTTTGGAAAACAGCACGGTTGTAACAGACCAAATCAATATCAGACTCTAGGTTATGCACACCCGCCAACACCGAACCGGTCACGCCCATGTGGGCAAGGTTTAAGCCATTGCTTTGCAATAATTGCAGCAACCGGAGCATATCTTGTTGCACCTCATCAAGGCTAGGCTGCTGCAAGAGGGATTGCAAGCGTTGGCGGGGCTGATGGTGTTGGCTAATATTTGCCACCGGCACCGCGTGCAGATGTGCCGCCAGTTGCCCGGAATAATGTAAATAATCGGGAAAATAGCTAAGCAAATAGGCATTAGCCGTTTCGGTGCGGTATTTTTTCCAACCGGAAGCTTCTTTGACATAGCGAAGGAAACACAAGACCTTATCATTTTCCAAGCCGTGCGCAACCACGGCAAAAAGCAGCCCCTCGACGGTTTCCAGCATGTCTTTCGGGTAAAATAGCACAGCGTGTCGGGTCATTCGGGGTATTAAAATTATCAGGCAGCAAACAAAGCCAAGCAGTTAGCGGCTATTATGCCACTTAACACCACCCCATTTTGTAGCTTGTTAGTGTTTTTTTACTATGCCCAAATTGAAACACCCCACCACCCGTACCCTATGGCTTAAAATCCATTTATATCTGGCACTGACGGTTGGCTTTTTGTTCGCCATTATCGGCCTGACCGGCAGTTTAAACGTTTACCATGACGAGCTGGATGGCTGGCTAAATCCGCATTTGACCATTGACCAACCACAAGGCAGTTACCAATCGCTGGATAAAATGCTGGCGGCGGTTAAGGCGGCCCATCCGCAACGCTTGGGTAGCTGGACGCTGGAATTGCCGCAATCGCCCCATGACATGCTGACTGCTTGGTATGAAAAGCCGCAAGAAAGCTACTTCGACTATTACGCCCCGCTTAGGGTATCGGTCAACCCTTACACCGCTGAAGTGGTGGACAGCCGCTTTTGGGGCAGTACGTTAATGACGTGGCTCTTGGACATGCACACACAATTGCGGCTGGACGGCTTGGGCTGGCAATGTGTGGGGATTTTAGGCGGGCTGATGATGGTCTCAGTCATTAGCGGCTTACTATTGTGGTGGCCTAGTGTGGGTGGTTTACGGCAAGCTTTGCAGTTCCGCTATCGGCAAACCGTATTACGCTTATTGATGGATGCCCATCGTTGGTTGGGCCTGTTGAGTGCTGCCACCTTGTTGGTATTGGCATTTACTGGCATTCAACTGAGCTTTCCACAATTGCTGGAAACCTTCACAGGGGCGGATGATATGGGCCACGGCAATACCGGCAAACCAGTGTTCAGCACGGCACGATCCAATAACCACCCCGTGCCGTTGGAAGCCGCCGAATTTGCCGCCCGCGGGCCATTCCCACGCGCCACGCTAAGGCGCGTCACCACCCCCTTGGGCGAGAACGGCACTTACCGTATCAACCTGCGCCAATCTGGCGAAATCAACCACAAACACCCGTTTACCATGGTATGGGTAGACCGTTGGAGCGGACAAATAAAAGCCGTCCGCGACCCCAAGCAATTTAGCACGGGGCAACAACTGATGGCGTGGATGTGGCCTCTGCACACGGGCGAGGCGTTGGGTGCCGCAGGGCGGTTTGCTTGGTTTTTGGCAGGGCTTTGCCCCGCTTATTTTTACGTCAGTGGCTTGTTGCATTGGCTGCATAAGCGCGGCTGGGTGCGAGATAGGCCGATAGACTGGCAGATTGTACGGGAGTGTTGCTGGCAGAGTTGGCAAATGCTGTTACGGGCTTGGGCTTGGCTATTGCCGTTACTTAAATCGGGAGGGCGATGGCTGGTATTGAAGATTGTCCTGTGGCGGCAAACTTGGGGTAAACATCGGGCAAAAAATAAGCGGGATTGACAGGTCTCGCTCACTACCCTAAATATTTACCCTAACACAATTGGGAAATAACAATTAGAATAGCAGTTTTGCAGGGCTGCTGCCTAGGCTTCCCTTCGCCCCATCACTAACTGGAGACAATAATGGCTGTAAACGCCGATGATTTTAAAAATGCTTTGCAACTATGGGCAAGTGGCGTAACCGTTGTAACCACACATTCGGAAAAGTACGGCGCACAAGGTATGACGGTTACTGCGTTTAGCAGCGTATCAGTCAATCCGCCGCAAATTTTGGTGTGCCTGAACGGCTCGGCGGATACTGGCGAGGGCATTGCTGAAAGCGAATGTTTTGCGGTGAACGTATTGAGTGCGGAACAGCAAGATTTATCGGGTCAATTTGCCGGTGGCAGTAGCCAAGAACAGCGCTTTGCCAGCACGGATTGGCAACACGGAATAACCGGCGCACCCATTTTAACTGCCAGCCTGATGTCTTTGGATTGCAAAGTGGTGGATAAGGTGCGCGCTGGTACGCATTGGATTGTGATCGGTGAGGTGCAGGAGGCTATCTGCCGTGAGGGAACTCCGCTGTTATATTATCGCGGCGGGTATCGGTTTTTGGCTGACATTTAGCCCGCCACCATCACCAGAGGAGGCATGTTAATGCAAAGCTACGAAACCGACGTGATAGCATGGGCTAGTGAACAAGCGGCATTTATCCGTTCCGGCCGCTTTGACTTGCTCGACCTTGAACATATTGCCGATGAGATTGAAGACGTGGGTAAAAGCGAGCAACGTGAATTTGAAAACAGAATGGCGCTGTTGCTGGCACACTTGATTAAATGGCAGTATCAGCCTAGCCACCGCGGCAAAAGCTGGGAGCGGACTATCAAAGACCAGCGCACTATGCTTATCCGTAGGCTTAATAAAACCCCTAGTTTAAAACCCGAACTTGAAAACCCTGAGTTCTGGGCGGAGTCATGGGCCGATGCGACACGCATGGCAGAAAACGAAACAGGGATACTGAACGTGTTTCCTGAAACCTGCCCATGGGTCGGAGATCAGATCATGAATGCTGATTTTTGGCCGGAATAATTGTACAGTGAAGTTATGCATTTATTTTATATGGAAATTGTGATACCGTTTTGTAAAAACAAGGAGAATATCAGTCGGTGTGTCAGCTTAATAGCTTATATTGCCCAAAATTTTCAGAGGAGTTTATGAAAAATGGAGAATATTGATACGATCAAAGATGATGGTTTTAAATTTGATAAAAAAGGAAATGATAATATTAATTTGGCTCTCATATCACTAAAAATCGCACTGAAGGCTTACTTTTCAACATACCAGACTTTCAAAAATCGACTGTATATCTTTGAGCCTTCTGGCTGCTCCGAGGATGATATTGACTCCTGGCATTCAGATAACTACTGCGAGGCCTATTTAGAATGCATTGTTCATTTTCAGCATTTTGCTGAACTCGTATTAAAAGAATTCCTACGAAAGGATAATTTGTTGTTGACAGTTAGATTAACAGATGACTCAAAAATACTTCATAAAATTGTCCATGGCCAATCGCTTAAAGATGAAGAAGAAGCTAAACTTAAATCAATAGAATTCAAAGATACCCTAAATCATATCACGGCTTTGATAAATAATAATATCCTGGAAGATTATGAATCGCTTGGATTTATAGTAAAGAACCATAATGCTCTTGAAGCACTTAACTGGTTAAGAAATAGGCTATTGCATCGTGGACTATTTATTCTACGGTACAAAGCACTAGATAAATTTGTTGGCGCACATATACTTCCATTTGTTTCCGAAGTAATAAAACATTCCGTTTACAGCAATTATAAGTTACGATGGAAATATAGCGATTTAAACTGCACTATTGATCCAATTGACGAAATTATTTCAGAATTCAAAAAAGGTTCTAAAGGCGATTATAATATTGGAAAAATAGCCTATTTGAAAGAACTTGGGCGAGCAGCGTTTGAAAATCCTATTATAAGCCACCGAGTTAAGCCTCGTCAACAGCCTAAAGATGCATGGTTTAACATTAAGAAAAAAGAACGCGCTGAACGAATTGCTTCGCTTGAAGCAGAACAAGAATATTTTGACGTTGATATATGTCCAGTGTGTGGCGTTAACTCATTAGTCATCTATGAAGAAAAAGACCATGATGATTCTGAACACATCAATATGAATTATTACACATATATGGTTAAGTGTGAATGCTGCTCATTTGAATTAAACACAGAATTGAAAAATGCTAGTTATTACGAAATATCTTCAATTAATGACTTTTGGGTTACTAAATAGTCGGCCCTGAAAAAAGATTACTAATGGGATAGCTCAATCCTGACTCATGTAAAACGCAGTCGAAGAACCGTATAGCCAAATAAGCAATAACGTATAAAATTTTGGCATTGAGCTAGTGAAAAATTGAATCCAGGCATTCGGGCGAAAAAAAGCCTCATCCAGAGGCTGAAATTCCATGCGATGACAGCCATCAATAAGTTGATGTGATCACCGGTGACACCTTTGAGAAAGTTTCTGCTCAATCGAAAGTCTGATTTCAGATGGCCTATGATCGGTTCAATGGCTGCCCTGCGCTGGCAGCGTTTTCGTTTCTTGTCTTGTCTTGTTGGTATCGGTTATCCCGTTTCAAAGGCGGCCCAGGCAAGATGATTTGGGTTTCTCCGATCTTTTTTGGCCCACGATAGCCCCGGTCACAAACACCGGCTTTCACCGCTTTGTCACGGCTGTTTTGGCAATGTGCCAGCACATCAAATAAGGTTTTGCTGTCATGCAGGTTTTCAGGATGACTGACCACACCCACGATGATGTTGGATTGGGCGGTGGAGGCAATGGAAGCTTTGTTGCCGTATTCATAAGGCTTGCGATATTTGCCTTTACCCATGCAGTAAACATCCGGCTCATGGATCGAGTAGATTTTGTTGTGGTCGCCCTTTTTCTGATTGAGGATACGCTCATAGAACAAAAAATCTCTTTGGCACTGTTCAAACAAGACATGGCAAGGCAGGGTTCTTCTGAGTTCGTGTATTTGGGTGAAAGCAACCGTGCGTAACCGTTTTAAGGCTTTTTTGGCTTTTGCTCTTCGGCCCGCATGCCGAAAATGCCGTAGTAGGCTAAGGCGCAAGTATTTGACTTCTTTGCCATAGGTCCGACGTTGTTGAATACCATAAGTCTTGGCCAGCTTGTTCAGGCGATTGATAATCTTGATAGCCAACTTACCGTCAGTTGGATAGGTGATGTTTTTTTCCTGAACAGTGGTGTCAATGTTGAGCGTGTCTTCCAGAGCGGCATGACCATGTAGCTTGACGCTGAGTTTAAACAGCAATTCGACGCCCTCAGTGCCTGCGATTTCTAAATTGGGTTAATTCGCTGCCGTCGCAAGGCTGTTTACTGCCAAATTCAGTCAAACCACAAAACGACTGGTAGTAAGGATTGCGCTTACATTTTAATACCACCTTTTCATCGCTCAGGTTTTCTAATTGTTTCAGTATCAACAAACCGCACATGAGCCGTATCGGCCTAGCCGATCTACCGAGGTTTTGGCAATAATGTTTGGCAAAGGCTCGTTCTAGTTCTTGCCACGGGATGGCCTTAGCCAACTGAAGCAAAGGATCGGTCGGATCAAGCTGTAACAGCAGGTCGGTTCCGAATAAATTAGTCTGATGACCTGAGCTGGATGGAATCAACATTTTTCACCATTTCGACCGGAAATTTGGACATATTTTAGCATTTTCGGTCGAAATGATCAGGCTTTTTTGGTAACTTATCTTTTAATTACATGTGGATAGGTGGTTTTTCAGCACTGACTAAATAATGATGACCATGTAATGCAAAAAGTCAGTCGGTAAGACCAAACATAGCTAGCCAATCCGCGTTCTAAAGAAGTTAGACGGGTTTACACGTTTAAACCATGCCAATATCCAGAACAAACCTGCTTACTAGGGAAGTTCTGAATAAATCGATTTTCTGACACAATTTATTCATAGCCACATGATTTTAAAGAACAAAAAAAATTGATTTTTGAATTAATCAGAGCTTCCCTAAACAGACTTGCCAGCAGACAGCTTATTTTTGATAAAATGAACAAACATCGGCATTAATGACACAGCAATGATGCCAAAAATGACCAGCTCAAAGTTATGTTTGACGAAGGGCAGGTTGCCGAAGAAATAGCCTAACAAGGTCAGGGATGGCACCCAAAGGATAGCACCGGCGATACAAAATAAAATGTAGCGCCCATAAGCCATACTGCCCGCCCCCGCCACAAAAGGCGCAATAGTGCGGATAATAGGGATAAAACGCGCCATAATCACTGTTTTACCGCCGTGTTTGGCGTAAAACGCTTCCGTTTCCAGCAAATATTCGCGCTTAAAAAACAAAATGCGTTCGTGTTTTTTTATCTGGGCACTGAAATATTTTCCGACAAAATAGTTGAGGTTATCACCCAATAATGCGGCTACAATCAATAGCGGAATCAACAACCAAGGGTCCAACACGTCAGTAGTGGCCGCCACAGCACCTGCCGCAAACAACAGCGAATCGCCCGGCAACAAGGGCATAACAACCAAGCCTGTTTCGATAAAAATAATCATAAACAAGATGACATAGGTCAATGTGCCATATTGTTGGATAAGCGCGTCAACTTGCAATAAGCCGATAATTTGCGTAATGAATTCCATAGATAATTTACAAGGCGGTGATTGAGAAATTGGCTGGTGACATTAAGGGACGGCTAAAAGTCCGCTGATCGCGGGCATAGCCCGCCCTACGCTCGATTGATTGTGCGTAACATCACTTATTTATAAAGCTTTTGATTCGGCTGAAGTTTTTTTCTTGTCCGCACCATACACCAAAATAGGGTCAGAATGTCCGTTAATGACACTTTCATCCACCACTACTTTGTTGATGCCTTCGGATGACGGCAATTCGTACATGGTATCCAACAAAACATTTTCAACGATAGTCCTAAGCCCTCTGGCACCGGTTTTGCGCTGCATAGATTTTCGGGCAATAGCACCCAAGGCATCATCCCTAAACTCCAGTTCCGCGCCTTCCATTTCAAACAAATGCTTGTATTGCTTTATCAGGGCATTTTTAGGTTCGGTCAATATTTGCACCAATGCCGCCTCATCCAATTCATCAAGCGTGGCAACAATAGGCAAGCGACCAACAAATTCGGGTATCAAACCGTATTTGATCAAATCTTCGGCTTCCACCTCAGAAAACAATTGCCCTACATTGTTGTCTTCTTCTTTGGATTTGACTTGTGCCGAGAAACCAATGCCGCCTTTTTCCGAACGCGCTTTGATGACCTTATCCAAGCCCGCGAACGCACCGCCGACGATAAACAAAATATTGGCGGTGTTCACTTGTAAAAATTCTTGCTGTGGGTGTTTGCGGCCACCTTGTGGCGGTACCGATGCCACAGTGCCTTCAATCAATTTCAGCAGAGCTTGCTGGACACCTTCGCCGGATACGTCACGGGTAATGGAAGGGTTGTCCGATTTTCTGGAAATTTTGTCGATCTCGTCAATGTAGACAATGCCGGTTTCGGCCTTTTCCACATCGTAATCACATTTTTGCAGGATTTTTTGGATGATATTTTCAACATCTTCACCCACATAGCCCGCTTCTGTCAGCGTGGTGGCATCGGCAATGGTGAACGGCACATTCAGCAATCTGGCAAGTGTCTCCGCCAATAAAGTTTTGCCTGAGCCGGTGGGGCCAATCAACAAAATATTGCTCTTGGCCAATTCCACCACATCTTTTTTGCCCCTGCTACGCAGACGCTTGTAATGGTTGTAAACCGCCACCGCCAAAATTTTTTTGGCGCGCTCCTGCCCCACCACATAACTGTCTAGCTCTTCCTTAAGCTGTTTGGGTTTAGGCAACTCATTGGTGCCAAACGAAGCCGCTTCTTCTTGCAGTTCGTCTTTGATAATGTCGTTGCACAATTCCACACATTCATCACAGACAAAAACGGATGGCCCTGCGATAAGCTTGCGTACTTCGTGCTGGCTTTTGCCGCAAAAGGAACAATACAACAATTTATCGTCGCTTTTATCACTCATTATAGATTCCTGCACTCGCTAGGCAACGGCCTGTGACCCGCGTTGATAATACTAAATTTACCGATGCCAACTTTATTTACCGAAAGCAACTACGACTCCACCAGTGAACTACGGCTAGTCAAAACTTTATCAATCAGACCATAACTGACCGCATCTTGGGCACTTAAAAAATTATCCCGGTCAGTATCCAGCTGGACTTTCTCGATAGGCTGTCCAGTGTGGTGCGACAGCACTTTGTTCAACTTATCCCTGATCAATAAAATTTCGCGGGCATGGATATCAATATCAGACGCTTGGCCTTGATAACCGCCTAACGGTTGGTGGATCATCATTCTTGAATGGGGCAGGCAAAAACGTTTTCCGTGTGCGCCACCGGTGAGCAACAAAGCCCCCATACTGGCTGCTTGACCAATGCACATAGTGCTGACATCAGGCTTGATGAACTGCATGGTGTCGTAAATCGACATACCGGCCGTTACCGAACCACCCGGCGAATTGATATAAAGATGGATGTCTTTATCAGGGTTTTCTGATTCCAGAAACAACAACTGGGCAACCACCAAGTTGGCCATGTAATCTTCAACTTGACCGACCAAAAAGATAACCCGTTCTTTTAATAATCGGGAATAAATGTCAAATGACCTTTCGCCACGGGCGGTCTGCTCGATAACAATAGGCACCAAGCCGCCTGCAGCCTGGGGTTCGAAAGGCGATTGCCCATGATTTTGTGGTCTGTACATCAGGATTCCTTCAATTAACGTGGCTGTTCCATTATATCGCTAAATTTGACCTGCTCATCGGTGACTGTCGCCTGGGTGAGCAACCAATCCAAGGTTTGGTCTTCTAAAACCAACTGCTGAATATCGACAAGGTTCTTAGTGTCGTTATAGTACCATGCGACAACATCTTCGGGACGCTCATAACTCTTGGACAACTGCACCACCTTGTCATGCACCTTGTTGGCATCCAACGTGATGTTATTTTGTTTGATTATTTCACCTAACAGCAAACCCAATGAAACTCGGCGCTTGGCTTGTGCTTCAAACATATCACGCGGCAAGTTCAAATCTTCAATTTTAACTTTTTGACGTTTGGCCGTTTCCTGATAAGGCTTCATCAAATTCTCTATCTCCTTATCAATCAGAGTACCGGGCAAAGTCAGTGGGATTTTTTGATACAAGGCGTCCATGACCGAATCTTTTAATTTGTTATGCAAAACTTGTTCCAGCTCACGCTCCATGTTGGCTTTGACATCTTGGCGAAATGCATCAAAACTTACCGCTTCAGAGTCGCCATTCTCTTCGATACCGTATAATTTGATAAATTCATCATCAATTTCAGGCAACTGCGGCTCTTCAACCTTAACCATATCCACGGTAAATTGCGCCGATTTTCCGGCTAGCTTGTCGTTGCCATAGTCTTCAGGAAAAATCAGCTCAAAAGTTTTAGCTGCACCGGCCTCAAGCCCGATCAGATGGTCTTCAAAGCCAGGGATCATTTTTTTTGAACCGATTTCAACGGCGTAGTCCTCCACCCGTCCATCAGTAAAGTTTACCTCTTCAGAAACACCTGAAAATGAAATGACCACCTTATCATTTAACTGCGAGGGACGCGCCACTTCCACCCATTGCTTTCTTTGTTCACGTAACTTTTCAATCATCACATCAACATCGGAATCTTCAACTTGGGCTACGGGACGGGACACCTGTAAGTGATCCAACCCGGACAAAGCAACCTCAGGATATACCTCAAATACTGCGGTGTATTTAAAGCCTTGGCTTTCATCGACTGAATCAATAGAAGGAAAACCTGCGGGGTTTAAATTCTCATTTTGCAATGCTTCAAAATAAGTGGTTTCAATCAAGTCACTGGCCACTTCGCCGCGCACCCTGTCACCGTACATTTTTTTCAGGACATTTTGCGGCACTTTGCCTTTACGAAAACCATCGATTTTAACTTCACGCGCCAAAGACTTCAGTTTTTCTGCTATTTTTGCCTGAACTATTTCTTCAGGGACAACAACTGTCATTTTGCGGCTTAATTCCGATGTCTTTTCGACAGAAACTTGCATTTTTTCACCTCAACTTAGTTTACGATGATTTTTGGATGCCGCTGGACGGCCCAAAAAGTATGAAAAAGCAGTGATAACTGCTTTATTGAATAAGGATGGTACGAATGGGGAGACTCGAACTCCCACAGGGTTACCTACTGGAACCTAAATCCAGCGCGTCTACCAATTTCGCCACATTCGCACAGTGTATGAACCCGCTATTATAATCTTTTGTATTATCAGCTAACAAGCCATAATTGCAAAAACATACATAATGTTGCTCAAATACTCACCGAGACTTCAAAACCAAGCGCACGTATCTCATCAGCCAACGCGTACAACACAGCGCCCGGCAAAGGGGCTATACGGTCTGCCTCAGGCTGTTTGGATTGCCTGGCAACTGTGTACAACATGATCTGTTTTATCACACCATCTGCCTTAATTTTGTGCAGCAGCTCCAAATAGGCGGTTTTTTCTTGCTCCATAAGCCCTTGTTGGTCAAGATCAAACAAGCAAGTTTGCACTTTAGTGGTGCATAGCCGCGCCGATATTAACAAGTTGTCCAGACTCGCCTGGCAACTTAAGCTGGCATTATTAAACCTTCGCCGGCCTGCTTCGGTGGCGCTGTCAAATTTATACCACACTTGCCCGCCATAACGGTTTAGGACTTCCAGCCCCTGTTGCACTTTGGCTTGGTGCATCAGGCTGCCATTGGTGATCAACACAAAATCACTGTTAGGGAATACGCCCATTTCCGTGGCGATTGCGCCAATTAGCCCGATAGCCTCGGCAAATTGCTTTAACGTGGTGGGTTCGCCATCACCGGCAATGGCAATATCTTTAATCACACGGCGGTCGGCTTCAACCTCAAAACGGTCAAAAAAATCACCATGCAGCAGGTCATTAAGAAAATACCTTAATTCCTGCTCCAGCAGGGCAAAATCAATTTCTGGCGCAGCGCCAAGGGTCAGATTATTGACTTGGCAATACACGCAACGCCAATTACAGGCATTATTGGTATTAAAATTGATGCCTAAGGACAGCCCCCCCGCCCTTCTGGACAGCACGGGGTAAATATACTTTAATCCGACAATGTTAGAGCTGTGATTGGCAACCGATAGCTTTGCAGCCGTTACTATTTTATTTTTGATGTTTTTACCTACTAAAAGCTTAATGCCTTGCCAAATCCGCTAAAATTTTATCGCGCACCAATTGCCCGGACAGCGTCACCATCGGCATCCCGCCACCTGGGTTGACACTGCCGCCGACAAAATACAAGTTTTTTAGTATATTGCTGCGTTGGGCGTTCTTAAAACCCAAATTTTTGAAACGGTCAGCCACCACACCATAAATAGAGCCTTGGTTGGAATAATAATTCGCCTGTATATCGACTGGTGTCCAACTTTCCTCACACACAATATGTTTGCGTAGGTCGGTCAGGCCCATGCGTTCCAGCTTGATCAAAACCCGCTCGCGCAAGTCCGCGTAATCTTGCGTGGTTAACGGGTGTTCCGGGTCAAGATGCGGGATATGCGGTAGTATTTTAATGATCTCGGTGCCATCCGGCGCTTGGCTAGGGTCACTTTTGCAAGGGGCGACCAAATAAATGGTCGGGTCTTCGGACAGCTTATGGTCGTGGAAGATGGCTTTAAAATGTTCACGCGGATGCTCAGAATAAAAGAAATTATGGTGCGCCAATTGCTCGTATAGGCGATCCACACCCAAATGCAATACCAAACCGGAGCAACTCGGGGCAAACTTTTGCAGGCGACCGATTTCCTTTTCTTGGCCTTGCAGCAAATTTTGATAAGCCGGAATGACTTCCATATTGGAAACCACAATATCCGCCGCCAGTACCCGCCCATCCACTAAGCGCACTGCCGATGCCCGCCCGTTGGTATGCTGGATTTCCGCCACTTCGGTATTCACCTGAATGGTCACACCCTGCTCTAAAGCCAGCTTTTGCAAACCTTGGGCGATACCGTACATGCCGCCTTTAACATACCATAGGCCATAGCCAAACTGGATATAGGGCAACAGGTTCATTAGTGCTGGGGCATCATACGGGGAAGACCCCACATATTTGATAAAGTAATTGAGCACATCAACCAGTTTCGGGTCTTTAATGAAACGCCGCACCCCTTGATCCATTGAACGGAACACATCAAATGCTTGCAGGCTTTTGACCACGCCATAATGGCCCAGCAATTCCCAGAACGAGTCCAGTCCGTGGGCAAAATAACCCGTTTCTGTGGTTTCACACAGCCGCTTTGAGTAGGCAAGGAATTGTTCAAATTGCTGTGCGGTGTCGGGGCCTAATTTGTCCAACTCGTGTTTCATCACCAGCGGGTCAGAACTTAAATCCAAAGTGCTGCCGTCTTCAAAAAAATTGCGCCAATGCGGCTCAACGGGCTGGATAGCAATGTAATCATCCATATTTTTTCCGGCATCCTCAAACAGTTTGCGGAAAATATGGGGCATGGTCAGAATAGACGGCCCCAAGTCAAAACTGAAGCCATCTTTTTCCAAAACATTCAATTTGCCGCCAACCTTATCGTTTTTTTCCAATAGATCGACACCAAAACCAGCGGTCGCCAAAGAAATAGCAGCGGACAGGCCACCGAGTCCTGCGCCAATAATAACAATATGCGGCTTAGTGGGGTTCATTTACAGCTCTCTTTTTGATTTGGGTTCAGTTGGGGGGTTGATTAAGGTTTGGCTTGCTTGGCTGTGTCTGCAGCAGGAGCGGGCATAAGCTTGGCATCTTCCAACAAAATATCGGCCTTAATTTTTTGCACAGTTTTTGCTCCAATACCGGAAACATTGACCAAATCTTCCGGTGTTTTGAACAAGCCTTTTGCTTTCCTATAGCTAACAATCGCTTCGGCTTTTTTTAAACCAATGCCATTAAGCGCGTCGGCGATTGTTTTCGCATCAGCAGTATTGATATTGACAGGACTTGCCAAACTGTTCAGCGACATCACAGCCAGTCCACATAGCATTACATTTTTTATCAAGCTTTTCATAAGACAAGCACCCCTAACCAAGATTAACAAGCGACAATTTTATAAGCACTATATAAGCAAACGGCCCAAACTTTCCCTAGCCAAGCTGATGATGATAATGCGGACTATACTGATGCACGGCATCCACCAAGGCTTTGACATGCTCGGGATTAACATCAGGCAGAATGCCATGCCCTAAATTAAACACATGGCCACTGCCCGACCCATAGTTGTGCAATATCGTTTTAACTTTTTCGCCAATCACCTCGGGCGATGCATACAGCGCGACCGGATCCAAATTGCCTTGCAGGGCCACTTTGTTACCGACCCTATGCCGTGCTTGGCGTATGTCGGTTTGCCAATCCAAACCTAAGGCATCGTAACCCGCATCCGCCATGTTTTCCAACCATTGCCCGCCGCCTTTAGTGAACAAAATACACGGAATTTGCTGGCCTTGATAATCGGTTTTTAGCTGGGCGCGTACTTGCTTCGCGTAGCGTAATGAGAAATCGCTGTAATCTTCCGTGGACAACAAACCGCCCCAGGTGTCAAACAGCATCACCGCTTGGGCGCCCGCCATAATCTGCGCATTCAAATAATCCGCTACCGCCCTCGCCAGCTTATCCAACAACACATGCATCAACTGTGGCTGTCCGTACATTAAGCCCTTTACTTTCTGGAAATTTTTGCTGCTGCCGCCTTCAACCATATAAGTCGCCAACGTCCACGGACTGCCAGAAAAACCGATCAACGGCACACTACCCTGCAAGTTTTTTCTAATCAGACTGACGGTATCAATCACATAACGCAATTCAACTGCCGGATCAGGCTGGGGTAACTTTTCTATATCCGCTGCGGTTTGCAACGGATGCTTAAATTTTGGCCCTTCGCCCTCAGTAAAATACAAACCTAAGCCCATCGCATCGGGAATGGTCAAAATATCGGAGAACAAAATGGCCGCATCAAAAGCAAACCGGCGCAAAGGTTGCAAAGTCACTTCACAGGCCAGTTCCGGGTTGGTGCACAAGGCCATAAAACTGCCCGCCTGCTCGCGGATCTGCCGATATTCGGGCAAATAACGGCCCGCTTGGCGCATCATCCATACCGGAGTCCGGTCAACTGGTTGCCTTAATAGCGCCCGAATGAAAGTGTCATTGGTTAAAGTTGTCATAAAACTGGTAACTCATTATAAGACATGCATTTATGGGGTAAGACCCCTGAAGGGGGATACCAAGGCAACTTCGGGTTGGCAGTTACTTCACATTCTGTTCTAACAGTTACTTGCCTTTGCAAAGCCATCAACATTTCACCAGCAATGGCTTTAATCACTGGCACAGACACCGAATTACCGGCCACCTTACGCACCCCCGAATACGGCAAATTGATGATAAAGTCTTCTGGAAAACCCTGTAAGCGCAACATTTCCCGTGACGTTAACCGCCGCACGCCATTGACGACCAAATAATTGTAGCTGCCGCCAGCGCGTAGGGCGCACGAATAAGGCAAGGCGGAAATATTGCCGCCAATATTCTGATGCCATATCGACGGATAAGGCGGCGTGCCTTTCACCAAGGCAAAGCGCTGCGCTTTAATGTGTTCGGAAACAAAATAGCTCTCCGCTATCTCATCCTCCTTTTCCAACACTTCGCTCAGTGGCCGGTAATAGCCTAATGGCGAGGGAAAGGTAAACCCGATAGGCTCCAAAAAACCCACCATGTAAATCCGCTCGCGTTTTTGCGGCAAGCCAAAATCCAAGGAGTTGATGATCTTATGGTAAACCGTATAACCCAAGCCTTGCAGTTTGTCCAAAATAACAGCGAACGTCAGCCCCTTGTTATGGGTGGTCAAACGCCGGACATTTTCCAGCAAAAAGGCGCGTGGTTTTTTTGCTTGTAGAATGGCTTCAATATTAAAAAACAACGTGCCTCGGGTATCGGCAAACCCCAAGCCCTTACCGGCAATGCTAAACGGTTGGCAAGGAAACCCCGCCAATAAAATATCATGGTCGGGAATGTCTTGCACAGCAACCAAATTAATGTCGCCATGCGGTGTTTCGCCAAAATTGGCGGCATACATTTTTTGCGCGTCTTTGTCCCATTCGGAAGAAAACACATTCTGGCAGCCGTATGCCTGAAAGCCCAGACGGATACCGCCAATACCGGCAAAAAGATCAATGGTCTTGTACATTTTCCATTAGGGTTGTTGCGGAGCTGGCCCAGGCCCGGAGGATGGCTGCTGTGGCGCAGTTTTCATAAACGGCAACACTATCTGCAAGCCATTGGGTTTTTGGCTAAACCATTGCAAAGCCAGTGTGATAGCCACCAACAAAACAATGGCACCGCCCAGTTGCCACCAAGTGTTATCAGCCTGTTTTGGTAGGTTTATGGCGGGGAACAGAGCCACAACGCGCCCTGGAATGCCGTGGGTTTTGCGGTAAACACTGGCAATATAGTGATCGTCAAGCGTATTGTTTGACCAACCTAGCTGCCGCTTGGTCACTAAGCCGCTTAAAAATTCGCCGCATTGCTGTTCGGTCAGCGGTGGTATTTCAATCAGATAGCAATCGTCCATTAAATGGTCGGTGAGGTTCTTGATGTACAACTCATCGTGGCTCAACACAAAAACAACGCTAAGCAAGGGTTTGTTGGCTGCAAATTCAATAATTTCATGGGCAAGGCCGGAATTCAGCTCCCCCGCTTCATCCAAAATAAGCACCAGTTTCTTACCTGTACCCACTTTATCAGCCAAGTTATTGCCGGTTTGCCTAAGGGTCTGGTCGATAGCGTCCAATACCGCATCCAAACTTAGCTCAACATTACAGTTGAGCAGGCAAAACCGATACGCACCGGCCCGTTGTTCTTGCCAGCTTTTCAATAGGCTCGTCTTGCCGATGCCTGTTGGCCCGCAAACGACTATCGGTTGCTGCAAATTAGTGACCAAATGCTGCAGCAATTCTTGTTGTGGCCCCCACACGTGTGCCAGCATCGAAAAATCGCCACGCACCGCTTTAACAGAGGGGTTCGGCCTGAATAATTGAACACCCAACGTCATGCTCTACCATATTGTTCTAGCGTTTCTGTCAACAAAGCCCGTGCTACGGCAACCGGTAACGTTGCTTCGCCAATGCTGTGCAGCAATATCAGCCTGATGTCGCCATCGACATTTTTTTTATCGACCGACATAAGCTCAATAAATTGCCGGGCATTTAACCCTGCTGGCGGCGAAACAGGCAATCCGGCTTTTTTAAGCAGGGCAATAATCCTTGATACATCGTCGTTGCTCAACCAGCCTAACCTACGGGATAAATCCGCCGCTTGGCATATACCAATAGCCACCGCTTCACCGTGCAAGTATTCACCATAACCCATACCGGTTTCAATCGCATGGCCAAAGGTATGGCCCAAATTTAGGGTGGCCCTTAGCCCTGTTTCGGTTTCGTCTTCAGCAACTATGCGGGCTTTATTGAGGCACGACCGCTCAATAGCATACGCTAACGCCGCTTTATCCCTAGCCAGCAAATGTGGCATATTGGCCTCTAGCCAAGCAAAAAATGCGATGTCACCAATTAAACCGTACTTAATGACTTCCGCCAACCCCGCCGCCAATTGCCGGTCGTCCAGAGTATCCAACACCGCCGCGTCGGCAATGACGCACTGTGGCTGATAAAAAGCACCGATCATATTTTTGCCGAGCGCATGGTTTACACCGGTTTTGCCACCCACTGAAGAATCAACCTGGGCAAGTAAGGTGGTGGGTATTTGAATAAATACAATGCCCCGCTGATAACAGGCCGCTGCAAAACCGCCCATATCGCCAACCACACCACCGCCCAAAGCAATTAATGTGGCATTGCGGCTAAATTTACAGGCCAATAACTGATCAAAAATGCTGTTCAGCCACTGCAAATTTTTATACTGCTCACCATCCGGCAGAATCACAGTCTCCACCGTATAGCTGGACAAGTTTTGCAACACTTTCTGCAAATAAAGGGGGGCTACCGTTTCGTTGCTGACCACCAGCACTTGTTTGGCGCGAATATGTTGTTGCAGCAATCCTGCTTGGCCTAGCAAATCATGGCCAATATAAATCGGGTAGCTTCGATTACCTAGCTCTACGGTCAGTGCTTTCATTGCTCAATCCTTAAACAACTGATAAGCCGCCAAGATTTCATCAACCACCTGCTTGCTTTGCAAAACACCGGTATCAATCTTAAAATCGGCACAGGCCAGATATAAGGGTTCCCGTTGGGTAAACAAAGTACCAATGCGTTCTTTAGGATTTTCCGTCTGCAATAAAGGCCGTTGCGTGTCGCGGCGGGTACGTTCCAATATCCGCTCAACCGAACATTGCAAATAGACAATAAAGCCATTTTTCTTCAATAGGCTACGGTTTTCTTCGCGTAAAATGGCCCCGCCGCCGGTAGCCAGCACGATGCCTTCCATTTCGGTCAATTGCTTGATCATTTTTTGCTCGCGGTCCCTGAAGCCTTCCTCCCCTTCAAATTCAAAAATAGTGGGTATATCCACCCCTGTCCTTTCTTCAATGGCTTTATCACTATCGTAAAAAGGTACTTTCAGGGTTTTGGCCAATTGCCTGCCTATTGTGGTTTTCCCTGCGCCCATTAAGCCCACTAAATAGATGTTCTCTGTTTTTGCCATCTAAACTCCCCCTTTAAACTGGTACAACTCATTATCTTTTAATGTTGTCGGGACAGGCCCTTGTAAAGTGGCTGACCGCAAGCTTGCCGTCGTTACTGGTATACATAAACCAATGGCATAAAAAAAGGGGCATTATGCCCCCTTTTTAATGCCGCAAAAAGCAGATTGTCCACCCCACAGACATCTTGGCATCGCTGCTGCAGGACATTCCGGGAAAAATCCCATGAAATTTGGGCTGGCTTAAGTATTGCCCTTAACCAACCTAGATAGCCCAGGCTTTTGCGGCAACAAATTTCTTTATTTTCCGTAGCGTTTGCGGAACTTATCAACACGGCCGGCGGTGTCAACCACACGTTGTTTGCCTGTGTAGAAGGGATGGCAGGAGGAACATACCTCGATCTGTAAGTCTTTGGCTATCACAGAACCGGTCACGAAAGTATTGCCGCAACCACAGGTTACGGTAATTTGCTTATAATTTGGATGAATTTCTGGTTTCATATCACTTTCACATTACCCATTGCGGGCTGCCTGATTATTAAAAAACTCCGTATAATACGGTTTTTATTAGAAAATGGCAACACCCATCAATGCGCATCATTACCGTCAACACCAATGGCATCCGTTCTGCGGAGAAAAAAGGCTTTTTTGCATGGCTCAACCAGCAAAATGCCGACCTGGTTTGCATCCAAGAAACCAAGGCACAAATCCATCAATTGGAAGCCACCCTGTTCAACCCCGAAGGCTATCATTGCTATTATCATGATGCCGAAAAAAAAGGCTATAGCGGCGTAGCCGTGTATTGCAGACAACAGCCGGACACCGTGTTGCATGGCATAGGCTGGCCCGAATTTGATGCTGAAGGCCGTTATTTGGAAGCCCGATTGGGCAACCTGAGTGTCATTTCCCTGTATTTGCCGTCCGGGTCTTCCTCAGCAGAACGCCAAGCGGTCAAGTTTGCCGTTATGGAACGGCTAGCCCCGTATTTGCAATCATGCGCCGAAAACGGCAGGGATTATGTCATTTGTGGTGACTGGAATATTGCCCATAAAGAAATTGATTTAAAAAACTGGCGCAGCAACCAGAAGAATTCTGGTTTTTTACCGGAAGAACGGGCATGGTTAAGCGGTTTATTTGACACCGGACATTGGTTTGATGCCTTCCGCTTGGTCAATCCACAAGCCGACCAGTACACCTGGTGGTCAAACCGAGGGCAAGCGTGGGCAAAAAACGTCGGTTGGCGGATAGATTACCAAATCATCAGCGCTTCGCTCAAAGACAAGGTACAGTCTGCTGCGATTTATAAAGACCAACGCTTTTCTGACCATGCGCCGCTGATTATTGATTATGATCTATAGCAATACTGCCATTTACCTCACCCAGACGGCTTTGGGGCTTGCTGCCAAGGCGCCACCTTAAACAACAGCAACATGCCCGGCACGGCGACGGCAAAGCAGAACAGAAAAAAATTGACCCAGCCGACGGAAGCCACTATATAACCCGTGGCGGCATTAGCAAAGGTGCGCGGCACAGCGGCAAGGCTGGTGAATAAGGCAAATTGCGTGGCAGTATAAAGCGGATGGGTGTTATGCGCGATAAACGCCACAAAAGCGGCCGTCCCTAAACCGACCCCCAAAGCCTCCACCGCGATCACCACCGCCAACCAAAGTAAGCTATGGCCCACGCAAGCCAGCCAAGCAAAGCCCAAAATAGCCAGCATCTGCACCCCACCAAACAGCCATAGCGCACGGTTAATGCCTAGCCTTAGCATCCATAGCCCTCCCAGCAAACCACCCGCCACACTGGGCCACAAGCCCGCATTTTTGGCAACCAAACCTATTTCGGTTTTGCTGAAGCCCATATCCAGATAAAACGGGGTCGCCAACGAGGTTGCCATACTGTCACCCAGCTTATAAAAAAAGATGAACGCCAAAATGGTCAATGCTGATAACCAGCCACGGCGGTTAATAAACTCTTGCCAAGGCTCAACCACCGCACAGCGCAAAGTTTTAGGGAGGCCACTGTTATTGTGCGGTTCATTGATAAGCATGGTCATTACCATGCCCGGCAACATGAACAAAGCAGTGACGGCAAACACACTAGGCCACGGCAAAAAATCCGCCAGCACCAAGGACAACGACCCCGGCACCAGCCCGGCCACTTTATAGGCATTGACATGCACGGCATTGCCTAGCCCCAATTCATTTTCCTCTAGCAATTCGCGCCGATAGGCATCCAAGACAATATCTTGCGAGGCACTTAAAAATGCCACCAACAATGCTAGACCGGCCACCAGAGTGACATTAAGGATGGCGGGCATAAAGCCAAACAACGCCAAACTGACCAGCAACAACACTTGGCTAAGCAGTAACCAGCCCCGTCGGCGGCCTAACGGCAGCGCGTAACGGTCAAACACCGGCGCCCAAATAAATTTCCAGGTAAATGGCAACTGGATCAGCGCGAACAAACCTATCGCCTTTAAATCAACCCCTTCGGAGCGCAGCCAAGCAGGAATCAGGCTAATCAACACATACAGCGGCAAGCCGGAACTGAAGCCTGTAAACACACAGATCAGCATTGATTTTGTGCAAAGATGCCGCCAAATTGCCGGGTTAGCTGTCATATATACCTATCATCAAATAAAAAGACCACCCAAAAAAAAGCTGATGGCAAGATGCCATCAGCCCTGATTGTTTTACTCGCCCAGACGACCAGAACAGCCGCCGCGCTTATCAACCATTAATCAGATAATGGACAAAAATACTGCCTGCATAACCGGCAGCAATAGCGGGAGTCCATTTTAAATGGCTAAAGAAGGTGTATTTATGATTGGATTGGCCCATTAAAGCCACACCCGCCGCAGAACCCACCGACAATAACGAACCACCCACACCGGCAGTCAAAGTCACCAACAACCATTGGTACAAATCCATATCCAAGCCCATGTTCAACACCGCGAACATGACAGGAATGTTGTCAACAATGGCAGAAATCAAACCGACCATGATGTTGGCGGTGGTGGCACCCAGGCCATCGTACATTGCGCCGGACAATAATTCCAAATAACCAATGTAACCCAAACCACCCACGGCGAACACCACACCGAAGAAGAACAACAGCGTGTCCCATTCCGCATGCATCACCCGGGCAAAAATATCAAAACCTTCTTCGCCAGCAGGCGTATGGTTTTTCTTGATGTAATAGCCAAACAGCATCAAAGCCGACAAGCCAACCATCATACCCATGAAAGGTGGCAAATGCAGGGCTTGCTTAAAACTAACTGCTGTGGCAATGGTCAACAAAAACATCACACAGATTTGGATTGCACCCGGCTTTAATTGCACGGCCTCTTCGCTAGTTTCTTTAGGTTGCTCATTAGGCACGGCAAAATACATAATGGCCGCCGGAATGGCGTAGTTGGCTACAGAAGGTATGAACAATTTGAAGAAATCAAAGAATTCGGCATAACCCGCTTGCCAAACCATCAAAGTGGTGATGTCGCCGAACGGACAGAACGCGCCACCTGCGTTAGCGGCAACCACCAAGTTGACAAAACCAATGCTGACAAATTTTTCATTATCGGCACCCACGGCCAATACAACAGCACCGACCAATAGGGCAGCCGTCAGGTTGTCCGCCACCGCAGACAAGAAGAAGGTGATGACGCCAGTGATCAAAAACAATTGGCGGTAGCCAAACTGCCTTCTGACCAACCAAGAACGCAGCGCCTCAAACACGTTTCGCTCTGCCATACTGTTGATGTAAGTCATGGCCACCAACAAAAACAGCATCAGTTCCGCATATTCTTTCAGGTCATGCTCGAACGCTTCATGCATTTGTTCAGTCGGCACGCCTTTTTGCGATGCCAATATAGAAGCATGCGCCCAGATAATACCTGCCGCCAAAATGACCGGCTTGGATTTACGCATGTGGGTAAATTCTTCAGTCATCACAAACGCATAGGCAATGACAAAAATCAGCACGGTGAAAATACCCCGCTCTGTCCCAGTCATATCCAGTGTCTCAAGCCCTTCGGCCATTGCTATCCCCGGCGCAAGCACGGCCAACAACAATATAAACAGAAAACGAACCACAATATCCCCCTAAACCTTTTAATAGTTAAAAAAACTGTTATGAAAAATTCAAACAACCAATAGTATCCCAACTAATAAATTTTGTCATTTTAAGTAGCTGAGTATATGATTGAGCATCGATATTATTGGCCCTAAAAAACACTCACACATCTGCATGTACCAGTATAACCTTATAGACCAAACTCTTGTTGATCAACGGGTAGCCCAGTTCAGACGACAAACCGAACAATACTTGAACGGCGAACTGACGGAAGACCAATTCCGCGCTTTGCGCCTACGCAATGGCCTGTATGTCCAAATCCACGCGCCCATGTTGCGCGTCGCCGTGCCTTACGGCTTGCTCAGCACCCAACAGCTGCGCAAACTGGCACATATAGCCCGCACTTATGATAAAAGCTATTGCCATTTGACCACAAGGCAAAATGTCCAATTCAATTGGCCCAAGCTAGAGCAAGTGCCCGATATCCTGGCAGAACTGGCCACCGTTCAGATGCACGCCATACAAACCAGCGGCAACTGTATGCGCAACACCACCACCGACCCCCTTGCCGGTGTCTGCATCGACGAAATTGAAGACCCGCGCCCCTATTGCGAGCTAATCCGCCAATGGACCACCTTGCACCCTGAGTTTGATTACTTGCCCAGAAAATTTAAAATTGCCGTCAGTGGCGCTGCAAACGACCGTGCCGCCACCCAATTCCATGATATTGGCGTGCATCTGGTCAAAAATGCGGCTGGCGACATTGGCTTTAGCATTTTAGTCGGCGGCGGACTGGGGCGTACACCGGTTATCGGACAAGTGATGCGCCCCTATTTGGAGAAAAAGCACCTGTTGTCGTATTTGGAGGCCATTCTCAGGATTTATAACCTGTTTGGCAGACGCGACAACAAATACAAGGCCCGCATCAAGATATTGGTGAAAGAAACCGGCCTTGACACCTTCACTGAAATGGTCGAAGCGGAATGGCAACTGATTAAAGACGGCATGGAATTGGACGAACAGCGTATCAGTGCCATCCAAGGGCATTTTAGCGCACCGGATTATGACCCCAGCGCACCAAAAGACAGCAGCTTTGCCCAGCAGCAAGCGCAACACCCTGCCTTTGCCACTTGGTACAAACACAACACCACCGACCACAAAATACCCGGCTACCGTGCCGTATACCTGTCTGTAAAAGCACCGGATGTGCCGCCGGGTGACCTGACCGACAGCCAACTGGATGCCATTGCCGATTTGGCGGAACGTTACAGCTTTGGTGAAGTGCGCAGCACACACCGCCAGAACTTGGTTTTTGCCGATGTCAAACAAGCTGATCTGTTTGCCTTGTGGCAACAACTGGACACTTTACACTTGGCAACCGCCAACATCGGCACCGCCACCGACATTATCTGCTGCCCCGGGCTGGATTTTTGCTCGCTGGCCAATGCCGGTTCAATTGGCATCACCAAAGAAATCAATGCAGCACTCGATGATATGGACTACCTGCATGACATTGGTGATGTAAAAATCAACATTTCCGGCTGCATGAACGGCTGTGCCCACCAAAGTGTCGGGCATATCGGTATTCTGGGGGTCGATAAAAAAGGCACCGAGTGGTACCAAATCACCTTGGGCGGCTCTTCAGAAAACCAGGCCGCCATTGGCGAACGCCTAGGGCCTGCCGTGGCTAAGCATGAAGTGACCCAAGCGATCACCACTATTTTGGCGGTCTATGTCGAACAGCGCCAAGAAGAAGAATCTTTTTTGGCTATGGTACAACGTGTGGGCATCGACCCATTTAAGGAACAGGTTTATGCAACTCATTAAAAATAAAATAGTCACTGAAGACAACTGGTGCTTTATAAGCGATGATGGCGTATTGGGCAAGGGCGATATTTGCGTCAGCCTGGCACGATGGCAACAAAACAAGCCTGAGTTGCTCAGCCATACCGGTAAGCTGGGGGTGAGGATTGGCCCTGCCGATAATGTCGCCCAGCTTGCCGGCGACTTGCCCAAGCTGGACTTGATTGAACTGGATTTCCCTGACTTTGCCGATGGCAGGCTGTTTTCCCATGCATGGCTATTGCGCGGTCGTTACGGCTTTAAGGGCGAGTTGCGGGCAACCGGACAGTTCATGCCCGACCAAGTGTTTTACTTGTCACGGGTGGGTATTGATGCCTTTAAACCGGCAGACAGCGCTTATTTGCCTAAAGTACTTGAGAATTTGCACGATTTTACGGTCAATTACCAGCAGTCGATAGCAAATTGACGGGCAGTGCGGCGGGTAACCAGCTGTCAGCTGATATGGCCCAAAGGGCCATTTGTCCATAGATACCTGCAAGAGACACATGCAAGAGACACATGCAAGACATGCCAGATCAGTATTGCGCCATATTTTCAACCCGAAACACTTGGTCTGGTTCAATTTTTTGCTTTGCCTCAATATAGCGCATCAGCCAAAAACGGCCGTCTTCTTGTAAGGCCAGCATCAGTGGCTTACCGTAGTGCTTATGTTCCGCGCTGATTTTTTCTTGGGTTTCGCCATTGTTGATGAGGTGGCTGCCTTTGGTTTCCACTAGCATAATGCCGTCGCCGTGATGGCGGTCTGTTACGCCCACTATAAAATCAGGAAAATAACGGTCGCCTATGGGCATGACTATGCCCACTGACCAAGGCTTGCGCGCTTCGTTCCTATGCCACCACAAAACGGTGCCGCTGGTGTCGGCATCGAGCATAAGGGCAAATTGGCGTTCGGTGTTGTTAAGGTCTGGCGGCATTATGCCATAGCCGTTGTGCCTTGAACGGTGTGTGCCTTCCGGCAATTCGAGCCACGGCGGCAATGGTCTTGCTTCGTCAAGGGTTTTAAAGCTGGCGGCACACACCCGTGCGGCATCGCGCACCATATTTGGGAAAGTCGCCAAAATCAGGTGTAGGGCGCGGGCCAAGTCTTGTTCGCTTAGGTCTATGCCGCTATGTTCGTTGTATTCGGTTTGTAAGCGCGCCAGCAATAATGAGTGCAAATCGCGTGGGTCGATGAAGTCGGCATCGGTCAGCACTTTTTGCGCGCGCCGATAAATTTCGGCATTGGATAATCGGGCTTGTACGCTATCTATTGTGCCTTCTGGTTGGGTAAAAATATTGCCAATGGTGTTGCGGGTAATTTTTAAACTTTTCCGTAAGCCTGCATTGAGTTCGCGGTCAGTCAGTTTAATGCGTTTGCTGATACAAGCCACCAATTCATCGGTACCCAAAGGCAAGCGTTCGGTTTTAAAACTTTTGGGCACGCCTTCGCGCAAGGCAAAAAGTTTGTATCCGGCTAGGGGCAGGCGGTCTGCTGCACGATACGATGCGGGACTGCCAGGTTCGTTGATTTGCGGCGGTGGCGGGGCGATAAAATCACCGAACAAGGAAAAGTTGCCGCCTTGCAGTGTCACCGTTCCGGTAAAGCGGGTTGGCGTGTTTGGCTGGTCGGGGCTGGCGGATGGTTGCCAAACAGGCGGGGTATAGCCTTGCGGCAATAACGATAGCTGCCCGTTGCTGGACACTTGCACTTCTCTTTGACCCGCCATTTTAACCACCATGGTGTACGGGGTGATTTCGGACAGTTGGGTGGTGATGGCGTTGATTTTTGCGCCTGCGTTAATCAGCCCGCTTTGGCTATCTGCATCGGCCAGAAACACATAACCAAAACGCAACAAGTCGGGCAGAGTTCTGTTAATGGCCTGGGCGCGTAAACGCTGATGCACGCGCAAAATGCGCCCGACCACCTGAATGCCAAAATCGGTGCTTTTAGCACCTCGCAAGGACACTAGGGTAAAGGCGCGGGGCGCGTCAAACCCTAGGGCTACGGCGACTTTAAAAATAAGCACTTGTTTACTGGCATCCTGCGCCACTGCTAACAGGTCATCGTTGGGTTCATCGGCGCTGTACCAAGCAATGGCCTCTTCCGCCACGCCCAAATCCAGCAAATGTTGTTTGGCTTCGGCAATGGCTGACTCGCCCGCTTTACCGGTGTTGCCGACTTGCACCAGCATCAGCGGTGTTAGCTTGATCTGGGCTTGTTGCAACTGGGCGGTTATCATTTGATGGGTGCGCCAGCCGTCTTCCAGTGCGGTGCTGTGCAAGTTGACCAAGTCTTTTTGGTCGTCCGCCAGCAAATAAGCCACGGATTTCACCGCTTCTTTAATCAGACCCGCGTCTACGGCATGTTGCCGTGACACTTGGATGCGGTGGACAATGGCTAGTCCGGCGGCTTTTTTGAAGGTGTCCACATCGGCATCGTCGGGGGTGGCGGTGATGAGTAAGGTGAAGTCGGGGTGCAAGATGTCGCGATAGAAGTTGACCGCTTCAGTGGCTTTGGTGAAGCCGTGATGAGCTTCATCGACCACCACGCCAATGCGGAAACCAGCACTGCGCAATTCCGGGATGAAATCGTCCAGGGCCAGTGACAAGTCGCCGTTTTTGCGCAGCTTGCGGGTTTGCGCGTTGCGGGCCGCCACCGATGCCCAAGTGGTGACAAAAACATCGCCACTGTTGGCTGAGTAGGCTTTGCGCTCGGTGTTCAGGTCACGGATGGCCAAGCCGGTAAAATCACGCTTTAGGGCATTTTTGGCCTGTTCCACCAAGTTGGCGAAGGGGGTGTACCAAAACCAAACCAGTTTGGCATTGTGGCGGTGGTCGGGGCGGGAAAACTGCTCGGCTATGTTGCCTGCCATGAGGGTTTTGCCCGCGCCGGTGGGGGCTTCCAGCAACACACAACCGTTATGGGCGGTCACTGCGCGTTGGTCTTGGGCGCTGTCGATTTGCTGCAATTGGCTTTCGGCATGGCGGAATATTTCCAGCGCGTTATTGACGGCATCGTTCTGGTAGCCGATGTCCAGGTTGTTGCTCATCGCGCACCGCCGTTGCCAAAGCGGTCAACTAAAAACTGGGGGATGGGCAAAAAGCTCACCCGTGCATCTTCAATATGTTGGCGCAACAAACCCGGTTGCCACGAATACACCAGCAGGGTGGTGTCTGGTAGCTTGTTCAGGCTTGCCAGCACCTCGGGGTTAATTTTGGGCAGATACCATACAGTGCTGTTGTCCAGTGCCAGTTGTTGGTGGGGCGCGTCGGTTTGGTAGGGTGACACGCTTTGGCTGTGAATCAGGCAGAGGGCGGTCCAGATGGCGGGGTGTTGGATGCTGTTGAACAAGGTTTCGGTGGGATGGCGGCGGCTACGCAAGTAAGCAAAACTGCCGCCCAAGCCAGCTACGGACTCGCCTTTTTTATTGCTGTAACCCTCCATCACCCGCCTGACCCGTTCAGCACAGACATCGCGGCAGAGGTTTTTGTCAGGTTGTTCTTCACTGGCTTCGGTGCTGGAAACGAGGATAAAGCGGCGCTTGCCGCCGTCTTCGGTATTGAGTTTTTGCACGGCATGGGCGGTGGTGCCGCTACCTGCGAAGAAGTCTAGGATGATTGCGTCATTTGGCACTGACACCTTAATCAATTGTTCAATCAAGCTACGAGGCTTAGGATATTGAAAAACCTGCCCACCTAAAATTTCTTGAATCTCTCTTGAACCCTCGGCATTTAAGCCAACATCAGCCAACCAAGTTGATACAGGGTTTGTGTCACGTTTAAGTTCATTCTTAAACCGCTTAAGTTTAGGCTGTAATCTTATGTTTTCTGGGAAAATAACCCGATTTTCAGCAATAAGTTTATTCATGGTTTCAGGTATAAAAGACCAAACCCTGCTAGGATTAGCTGAATAAACTTTACCTGTTGATGGATTTATCAAATCAAAAAATTGGTTAGGTCGCTGCTCACTGGTCATTCCCACCGTTAGATCGCCGCTAGTCCACGGAAATTTTCAGAGTAGTTGTCGCCTCGACGGTTAAATCTTAAGCGGCTTTTTTGTTCCGAGTTATCTCCTCTGCGTTTGGTTTTTGGTTAGCTTTGGTCTTATCAGGATTAAGGTGGACTG
>Ga0208259_1000049_pt1 | contig 45249 bp, 44 predicted proteins | sample CryBogCBH22May08_FD_184618 | JGI IMG/M metagenome (GOLD analysis project Ga0208259, IMG submission 184618) | Freshwater microbial communities from Crystal Bog, Wisconsin, USA - CBH22May08 (SPAdes) | ecosystem: Environmental > Aquatic > Freshwater > Lake | place: Crystal Bog, Wisconsin, USA... | reverse complement strand
AACATGCCGCCAATCAAAGTTTGCAATAGGCTTGTGTCCACTGGAGGGAACAGGCCCGCAAAACCCAGCATCAGCATAAACCCGTTTGCCAGCGGCGAAAAAACCACCTGATACGCTATGCCAAACCCACAAACCCAGCCGACAAAAGGCCGCCAACCAGCAACAAACCAATGCGGGTTAGTGGCTTCAGTGTTGTCAACGTCGATCTGTTTCAGAGTCGTGGCATACTCATTTTGCATTTCCGTCAAGGCCAACGTCAACTTGTCCTTTTCCGCTTCATCCGCGTCCGGTGCAACCTTGTCCAAAATTTTTGTAATCAGGTTCGCGCCCGCCGCTATTGCATCATCTATTCCAAACATAAATCCTCCTAAATTACCCAAATTGCGATTGTGATAAAGTCATATAAGTGCCATTTCTCTTTATTGTTGAGCCAGGCAAAGAGCCTACCCCATTGTTGATAATATTCACGGCGGCTGTACACGTTTGATAAGCCCAAAGCTCGTAAATGTCCAACGCAGACCCCGTAAACAGCGGACTGGTCAGCTGCTGTATCAATTGGCTTGTGCTGGACAAAGCCAATTGACCCGATTCGGCAACTACGACCGTGCCGTTTTTTACCAATGCTATTTCCGCCGTGCCGCTTGCCGCAAAATCCCACAGCACACTGGCTTGTACGCTCAATTGCAAAAGGTGATTGTTGGGTATTGTCAACACAGTAGGTTGGTAAACACATTGTGTGTTCCCAGTGGCAAAAATGGTATTGAACGCCGCAACGCCCATCAAAACCGAAAATGAATTGGGACTCACCCATATTGCTTTAAATGCATATTTACCTACATACACACCAGAACTGTTCATATATGCAATATAAACAGTGAGAACATTTGTTCTAGAATTCAAAACATAATCGGAATCAACCGTTATTGTTATAGTGCTGGTTACAGTTATTGAAGTTGGTGAAAAAGATGTTATTTTTCCAGCAAAAATAAATATCGCGGTGGACGGGATGGTTGCCGATGCCAAAAATGAAAAACTATAACTCGATGGTGTAGCCGTTATTTGATATAGCCCATAGCTATACACAAAAACATATTGCCCAACTGTCAGGTTATGATAATCCGCGCAAGTGACAGTCAATATCCCGCCGCTATATGACGTGGACGTTACATTAATAAAATCCGTGAACGCATCAGGAAAATTTGCTCCACCATCAGTGGACGTGTCCCATGGTATTGCCGTCCACGCACTGGCGGGTATAGAAACGGCTGCACTGGCTACACTCACCGTGGCAAAACGGTTCGCCCATGTTGACAGCACAACATTGTGATTACTGGCATTATCTAAAATAGCTTGGTTTGTCGTTTTCCGATTGCCATTTGAATATTCCCTGATCGTATTTGTTGCTGTTAATGGCCCAAATTTAAATACATAATTAACTGACACGGCATCAATCTGGTTGAAAAAATTGAAACTACAACCATTTGCCACCCGATTAGCCAAATCATTAGCTGCTGAGGTATAAGAAATTTGTATCTCAGTATAGCTATCAAGATTAATGACAATATCAACATGGGTATTATCGGTGGAAGAGCCAGCCCCTTGGATATTTGACAAACACGTATTGGATGTCGACCCAAAATAAATGGCATTAAAATCATTAACAGTGGACGGCTCTTTTGACAGAGTGACATTGTCAATAGAGCCACCCGCCGTTTTAGTAAACATTATGCCATCTGCATAATGATTGCCATTGATGTTCGTGAACACATGGGATGGTTGCCCCATGGGGTGGTCAATAACAATTGAGTGGTTTACAGCCGCCGCAACCAAATTGTCAATAAACAGGCCTTCCGACCAATCAGCATAAGGTGAGCCTATTCGCCACCATAGGTGACTGCCAGAAGAACCAATATCTATATACAAATCACCGGTGATTTTATTAATGGTTTTTATATCACCAAACGACGAATAGGCAAAAGCGCCAGTAAGTGATGTGTCATTTACGCCTGATAAAGACAAGCCAGCGACAAGTCGATAAGTCAGCGTGATTGCATCGACCACCGTCAAAATAACAGTGCCAGACTGATCGTTATATCCAGATGGAGCAAATCCAGTGGCTATTACTTTGTAGGTTTTTGGCACACCAGTAGCAGTGTTTAAAAAATGCCCAGGGCCAGAATAAGTGACAGTGACAACCCCCGTCGTGCTGTTATAGCTTAACGCAGTGATTCGGCTAAAATCCGTTGACCCCGCATAATAAACCGTATCACAACCTGTATGATATAGATTGTTTGCCATCATACCAGTGTTTTGGTTGTCACTGTTAATAGCATACGCCATTTTCCAAGACACCAACGCAGGGGCGCTATTTAATAGGCCAGCACCTTCTATATTCTCAATTTTGGCATTGGGTGAGTTTTTAACGTGGATAAACTCTTTGTAGTAACAAAAAGATGCGTCTGGCTGATGATATTTGTTTAACGGGTCATAATCTGGATTAAAAGAAACGTTGCTCAACCTAAATGTTTTGTTTGATCCTGAACCATAATTGGCATGGGTCGCAACACCAAGCACCGTAGGTGCAGCCAAGCCACTGGCAATGGTATAAGTGATAGTGTATGGGTCGGCAATATATGACAACGTGTCACCCGCAATCAATGTTGAAAATGCGGGCATCGCATTGCCAACAAATTGCGCCATGCCTGAATTTATATTTGCGTTGGTTTTAAATACTGCCAGCGTATTATTATAGTTTGCTGCAATACCCGCATAAGTTGATTTATAACTGGTATAAGCGGATGAACCCGCACTTTGCGTAAAACTATTTATCAGTGGCATCGCCAAAATGGTCAAATTAAAACCTGACACATCACATCCGCTAATGGTCATCAAGCCGCCGATAATGCTCAGCGCGTGGGGATAAGCCAATGTGGCGGTTGCCGTCGTGTTGCTGCTGAACAAAACAATTATTGGCAATGGTGTTGCACCCCGTGTGCCTTGTGACGCTACATAAGGGTAAAGGTTTTCGAACCAAATGGCATAATTTGTGCCAGCATAATTGGCATGATAATTGGCGGTATATTGTGAGAGTGTTGTATATGGAAAAGGAATCTGCCCAGGTGGCATCCATATATCATGCACATCCAAACAACTGTCTCCATTGGTTGACAAAACCTTTATGCCATTTGAGCCAATAGACATCAAGCAACTCGACAAACCATTGCCAAAAATGCTGAAGCTTTTGCTTGTCCAAATCACCAACGGGTCACAGCCGTTTTCACTGGCCAAGATAGAATTTAATGGCGTATAAACAATGTCATTAGGACTGTTGTAATACCAAAAAACGCCATCCGGCACAAAAAGCGACACGCCGTTATTGGCGCAATATGTCAATGCTTTGGCAAGTGCAACCGTATTAGCCAAAGCCATTGTCATGAACGATTGCGAAGTCATGTTATATGCACCCGACTGGGTTGCATTTGGTGTGCCACTGCCCGTGTAATTTTGCAGTGGCAATGGCGTTGCGCCAAAATCAAGCTGCAAGTTTTTGGCGGTCACCACGCCGCCTGAGCCTGTTGGTGTAGGGATATTAAGCACCCCGTCTACTAGGGTAGCCGCACCTGCCCCCGTGGTGGTCAGGCCAAGCACACCAGAAGCGCCGTCAACCCCCGGCGGCCCTTGCTCACCCACCGTCACCACCGTGGTGTTGCTTTCGTTCACCACCACCAATGGCTGCACCACTTCAATAACCGCATTGATTGCATTAACGCCCACCGTCACCACCAACGGCTGCTGTTCTGGCACAGCAACAATTATCGTTTCTTGGGGGGTAACAACGTTAGGCATGGGTCACGCCGTCATTGACCGGCACGCTTCCTTGAATGACCCGCGTCACTAGACCGCTTGAATACGTCAGCAGCAAATCATAAATGTAAGTGCCTGCCGTCAACGCGGCGGTAATGGTGGGGGTCAAGACAAGGTTCATGCCGCCGCTGGATGGCGTAGGAAAAGTTATATGCCCGTTTGCCATGCTCAATTCAAGAACAGAACTGCCCGTATAAGACGAGCGCAGCATCATATCCGCCGCAGTGACATTAGTCAGGTCAATGGGTGTGCCGCCAGAATAGTCACTGTACAGCGTGATAGGCACGTTGTAACTGGCATATTTCTCAATAGCGGGAAGATTTACCGTGGCGGCTGGCATGGCTATTTTCCCTTGTTGCGCTTCACATTTTCACGGTAATTCAAAAACGTGCAGCTCGTGCTGACAATCGTGCAACCCAAAGCAATCAGCTGTCCGTTGGTCGTCAAAAAATGCTCAGCCGAATCAATCAGCACCAGCCATCCAGAAGCCAACGCAGTTATTGCCCAGCCAAAAAAACTATCGTGATTCATAGTTTCCCCTTGCAGCCAGCCGCATCGACATAGAGCCGGTAAGCTGACTCCCAGTCATTGAACAGGTAATTTTGCGCGGCATCGACAGTGATTTTCCCGGCGCACATCAGCCTGTGCAACTTGTCCTCCAGCACATCTTTCTGTGTCATGTTGCAAACGCCAAAATAAGGGCGCACAAGCAGGTTTGAGGGCGAATTTGAACCGCCCAGCTCCAAAGATATGCGGTGGTCGACTTCACAGCCGCGCGGGCCTTCACAAACGCCCTGATGGTTGGCGGCAATCCCGTCACGGCGGTAAATGTCCGCCTTGGTTTTTTCGCTGACGTTGCGGTATTGTGAAGTCCTAAACGCGGGGCTGCATAGCTCCTGCTGGCTGGTGGTGCGTATGGCATCGGCGGGCATGTCCGCAAACGCAAGGGAAGGGAGCATAAAAGCCCATAAAAACAATCTTTTCATAATGTCTCCCGACAATAATAACTACATACTGATTTTACATCAATTCAAAAAAAAACCAACGCATTAACGCGCAAGTGGCGTTAAAATAAAACTCCCACAAATCACAAAGGAAACCCAACATGAAAACCCTGACGGCCTACCACATATTCACCCCTAAAAAATATAAAATCCAATGAACAATTTATTGCACTATGGACTTTCCGGATGGACACCCGAAGAAACCAGCCTCACAAATGAGATGCTTATCAATGGTAAATTGATAGATTGGGATTGTTGGGCAAGAAACAAAAAAATCGCACCTCAACAGGCCGCATTGCTTGCATATTATTTTGATCCTCTTAAATGGCGTTCATACAAGTCTGAATCTTCATTTAAAATTAACAATAAATTGAGAGATAAAGTAACTGCATTAAAAAAATGGCTGGAAAGGCGTTCAAAAAAATGGACATTGACTGAACTGATTTTAGCATTGAAGGAATACAAGCATTATGACACCCAACCGCCCTACGGCATGATACAAGCCGTTGAACCTAACCCGCCGGAAACCCTAATGCGAAAAGAGGCGCGGTTGAGCGCGGCGCAAACGTTGGGGCTTGATGTTTCCAAAAACACCCACTATTTTTTCCCAGCCGCCCTACGGGCCAATAGGATAGCGCGGTTGCAATGCCCGTTTGACAAGGCGGGGCAATCAGAATTCACCCGCCAGATTGAAACCACCCTGAACAGAAGCAACCCAGAATCCGACTATCACGCAACATACAGCGCGGCGCATGTTATCCGACTGCTGAGGATGGAACCGTACCAAATGCCCAGCGAACATATCAGGGCATGGTACAACGCCACACTAGGCGATTAACCGCCCACAAAGTTACGCAACTCTTTTGGCATAGATTTTAACAGCCTTTCGTGCGCCGTCATCTTCATTTGCTTAACCCGCCGGACAATTTGCGAATGGCTAATCCTGATAGGTGTTTCAGGGTTCTTTAAATTCCAGTCTTTCAGCAAATCCTTGGCTTCCTGCACTTTATCAGGCTTTTTCTCGTTCATGCCAGCCGCCCATAGCGAGGCAATGTCGCCCTCCACCGCCTTGGTCAACTGCACCGCTTGGTTTTTAAACCTGTCCTCGCGGCGTTTTTCCGCCACATCGGTGGGCTGGAATCCCAAAAACTTGGACATCGCATCAACACCATTGGTGTCCGCCACCTTGCGCCCCCGTGCGTCGCTGTATTGCCCCGTGTTCAGCATATCCAGCGCTTGCCAAGCGTCTGCAAACGCCTTGGGCATACCCGCCTTGAGCATGGCGGCGGTTTTGTGCGCCGCGTCTTTTCGGGTTTGTGCCGCGCCCCATGCGTCCATGCCTTTTTCCAGCAAGCCGCCCACCGGCCCCGCCAGTTCCATCACCTGCCTTGTCTTGTCGGTTTCCGAACGCTTCAGCAGTCCGGTGGCGGGGAACACATTGCCCACGCCCAACCGTTGCGACACATCAAACGGCAAGCCAGCGGACACGCCATGCAAAGCCGCATCGGCTATTGTCTTGCCGAACATGTCTGACAATACGTCCTCTTTCCATTCCTTTGCGTTCGTGTTGTAGCCCAACGACTGCCCCAATGTGTCTATCACATCGTCCGCATCGTCCGCGCCCGGCATACCGCCCAAACCGGACAACACCAACAGCACACCCAAGGCGATAACCCGCTCTTTTGGCGGCAAACGCACCAAAAACTCAATGTAATTCACCGTGAATGTCTTGAACGTGAACAGCATCGAGCCGACTGTTCCGCGTGACCAATTGGGGCGAGCAGTCTTGTTGTAGGCAAATTGCGTGTCGTTCACCGCTTGCCGCGCAAACCCGAACGCATCCGGCTTGTTGGTGGCTTTCGCCAACTGGTAGGCGGCAATGAACGCCACCTTGCGGTTATACGCCTCAGCCAGCGAGAACAGCGAACCCCATGCCTTGGTAAGCGGCCTCAGCATTTGAGACTGCAACATGCCGCCCGTGCGCCGTGACTCGCTCGCCATCATGTGCGTTTCGTGTGGTGCGGTGATGCCTTCCTCATCCGCCAGCTTCAGTGCCGCGCCCAATTCGCCGCCTATGGCACTGGTTCTTTGCGCCGCCAGCTTCATCGCCTTGGACAAGATAGCGCCCACTTGTTTTGCAGTGCCATACTGCAACAGGTAAGGGCTGGTGGTGGTTAAGGTTTGTGTCAAGTTCACCATAGCCGAAGCCACCGAACCGCCCAGATACCATGCAAACAGCACATTGCGTATCCCCGCGCCCTGATCTGACGGGTTCTGCACATAATCGTACAAGTCCATCGCCTCATCCATCACATCGCCTTTTTCCTTGGGTATGGCAGAAATGGCATTGACCATATCACCAAGGTGCATGTTCTTGGCTGACATTTTGGCGTTGCTTTGTATGAACGAAGCCAGCACCCGTTGCGCGTCTTGCGAAAACCCCGGCATTTTCTTGCGGTGTATCAGCCGCTTCAAGGCCGAACGGTTGTTGACCGCCATCTTCAAATATTCCTGGAACGCCTTGTCCTGTTCAACCCCCATCATGTTGGCAAACACTTCCATGGTTTCCGGTGTCACGCCACTGAACAGCTTCCAGCTTTTTTGCGACATCGTGCCGGTTGTCACGGTGTAGTTCGGGTCCGTCTCACGGAACGCCCTCGCCATCTGGTTCATTTCCGACACTGTTTCAAACATGCCGAAAAACACCCGCTTTTCATCGCCACTGGGCAACGTTTCCTTGACATCCAACGTGTACCTTCCGAACCGCATCAACGGCGCGTAGCCCTGCTTTTGCAGCTTCAGAATGGTTGCCGCCTTAGCCATGAAAGCTGCCGCTTTTTCGGCATCCGCCACCTGACTGGCATAGTGGTGCGCCGTCTCAATCAAACCCATGTCACGGCTGGCAGGCAACAGCTTCATCACCCGCCCCATGCGGAACATCTCCGACTTTGCCAAGTCATCCATGCTCCGGTTCACCGCGTTGAAGAACTGGCGGTACATTTCCACTTGTGTCGGCGTATAACCGGACAGCTCCGCGTCCGTCATCGGCCTGTCATTCAGTGTCGTGTCAAAGATCGCCTTGCTGATTGCCTTGGCATCCTTCAGCCGCTTCCACGCCCTGCGCTTCACCAGCTCGTTTGCCGTGTCGCCCAGCGTGTCCAGCTTCGGCAACCACAAAGGGGCCTCGTCCGCCTGCTCGTTCATGAACCGCGCCGCGTCCTCCTCATAATCCATCGACTTGTCCACCACCGCCTTGTAATGCTCGTCCACCGTCGCCTTGTGCGGCTGAGAGCCAACAGACCTATGCCACAGGTTAAACACCTTCGGATTGTCCCTGCGGTTCTCAATGAAGCCCGTAGCGGCCTCCGCCAAATTAGCCATCGAATCGGACAGCTTGCTGAAACGGATGTCGTTATCCTCGGAAGAAAACGCCCCCGTGTTGCTTTCCGCATTCAGGTTGGAAGGCTCGCCGTTCGGGGCTAGGTGTTGTTGTCTGCTGTACAAATAATCCCATTTACCTTTATCGCCATAAACCGGATTTTTAACCAAAACCAATGGCCCTATCTGAATGGCCCTATCGCCACCAATTATAGGTTCTTGTGTGGTGCGATTATAAAAATAACCATGACGCTCAGGATCCATACCCACTTGTACCCAGTCACGATTGCTCATTGCCGCTTGCGCTTCATGGTAAGCCTGCTCAGGCGTGTGGTTTTCCCAGTATCCCTGAATGGTAGCTATAGGTGTTTTAGTTGTCAGGCGTGTAGAACCGTCACGTTTTTTGACTTCTTTTTGTGATGCAATGTTCAACGCCGCTTTTTCACCCATCCTCATAACGACATTGTTTATGATGGATGTACTTCTATGGGCTATGGTTAAAGAACCTTTATGGATCGTTGGTATCCACACGTTATGTTGGGTATAAGCCGGTATGTCCAGCCGTATGTCAACTTTTTCTCCTTCCGGTATATGCCTATTAAGTTTGTCCAGCTGATTGCTTGCCAGCGCACCTTCCATTTCATCATTGGATGCAGGTACAGGCACATATTTATACGGTGTGACAGGTTTTAACGCATTGACTAGCTCTTGGTATTGCCTATTGGTTATTTCGCCACGTTCTAGCTTTTTTGCCGCTTCAGTAAGTTCAGGTATTTTGGTAGTGGCTTCCTTGCTGCCCATGTCCAAACGCCTTTTTGCTTCATCAGAAACATTAGGATACAGGTCGGACACACGTTTTTGGGCAGACTTGGCAAACAACGGCATCCCCTCATCCAGCACCTTCTGCCGCATCTTGGGCGTGATAATCAAGGCTGGCTGCATCCCATGCCCAATGTCCACACTACCCACCATGCCGCCCATCCTGCGGGCAATCTCCATCGCCGCCTGCATCACCAAAGACGGCTTGCCCTGCACGTTCATGCCGTTCCCATCACCGTACATCGCTTGCGTCCAATCCGGTTGGGTTTTTAAATCATCCCCTTCAATATGGTGCGCCCCCTCTTGGTTCAATGGCGAATTAACCAGCTTGTCAGCAAGTTCACTGCCCAAATAACCGGCAAGCTCATCAGGGCGGACACCGTTTTTTTGAATCACGGTATACAAACCATTAAACGCAATCAATCTGCCATTCGATTCTTTGTACATGACAGAATCGACATAATCGCTCAAATCATACCTGTCTGCCTGTTGCTCACCCGTCGTCCAAGCCACCACCCCCTGCCCGTTGTCAATGGCCTCGCTGACCGCCTTTTTCATCAACAGGCTGATATACGCATTCGTGGCCTTGTTGTTGGCATCGGTGATGAACGGTGCTGGAGGGGGGCCAAATATATTTTCCTTCGCGGGAACAATCTCATTTCTTATTTCTAGATGTTTTGCCCCATCGATAAAGGCATTTGCATCAGACAAATTGTCATACCAACAAATTACATTCCCGTTCATATAAATGACATATACTAATTTTTTAACAATTCTCTTAAACCCATCCTTCCGCCCATCCGCCCCGCGCTGGCTTTGCACTTCTTCCAAGAACAACACGCTGCGCCCTTGCCCATCGGTGCGCGTGTTAAGCCTCAGCCAAGCAACCTGCCTGCCTTCGCCCACATCGCCAAAATGGGTGCTGTCATCCTCTTTATACTTCTCAACCGTGGGAATCGTCACCACCAGCTCTTTGTAATCCTCGCCACCGGATAAAGTCAGGCTATCCTTATTATGTTTGGGTTCTTTTTTTGGTCTTGAAAATGAATGGCTGTCTAATTTATTTGAAGCATCTATCCATTCCTTGGCGCTTTCATGTACACCTTCTGGCAAATCTTCAGGCCTTATTTCTTGTAGATAAAGTGCCATGTCAATGCTTGTTGTCAGCCTATGCTTTCTTAAAGACTGTAAAAGCTTTTTATGCGCCTTATCTTTATTTTCAAAAAGACGATCCCATTCTTTATCATGTTCAAGAACAACATCCTCAACCCTAACCCCATGCGCCGCCAAGAAAGCTTCCACATCCCCCCGTGTCACCTTATCCTGCATGTCCAGCCAGTCATTGATGCCGCTCCAGTAAATCTCATCCTTCTTCACATCGAACTTAGCCGCGTTCCCCGCCAGCCACAACTTCACTTGGTTGGCATTGCCGAACACCTTAGCCGGTGCGCTCCCAATCGCCCGCTTCAAGGCCGAATAGAACCTTGCCGCCGGTTCGGTTGCCATTGCATTGCCCGACCGCCTACCCGCATTGTCAAACTGCAAACTGTCCGGTGCGCCGCGCAACGCCTTCATCGCCATATTGCGAAGCTCCTGCTCCGTCAGCGCATTGGCCCACTTCATGAACTTAAGCTTGTCCATGCCCTTCAGCGTGTTGCCGATGGCCCGCACAAACTGGCGGAACATCTCCATCACCCGCTGCGCCAAGTTCGCCTTCGGGTTCGCCTCCAAGAAATACGCCAACGCCTCTTCCGTCATGTGTTCGTCAGGCGTTCCCGCTGCTTTTGCCCGTGCAAACGCCGCCTTAACGGCGGGGTTGTTTTTCTGCATCCCCTCAAAGCGTTTCAGCAACAGCCTGAAATCAGCATTGTTCTTACCCATGTTCAGGGCATGTACGCCCACCTCATGCAGCACCAAGCCCAGCAAATGGCTGTCCGTGGCGTGTTTGCTGATGTTGTCCGCCACAAAATAAGTCGTGTCGTCCTTCGGGTTGTAGAATGCCACCACATCACCGTTCTTGCTGTACAGCATGTCCGGTTGCTTTTCCCTAACCACGAACTGTTCAGCGTCAGGGTATTCTTGGGTTTCCCACGGTTTAGATTCGGCCCGTTGTTTTTCCGTCATCCCCATGCGTGATTGCACATTGCGGGCCTCGGTTTCACCCGCTAACCGTTTGTAAAGCCCATTTGTGTCCACATATTTTTTAATTACATTTTTATCGCCTGTTTGTATGCCAAACACATCTTCTGTTTCTTTTAAAAAAATGTTTAAATATTTTTCTAACGATTCATCAATACCAGCTCGCAATGCTCTCTTAATGTCATAACGCTTTCCAAAATCCTTATAACTATCATCATATTTTATTAATTCTTCGGTTAATTTTTTCTCGGCTTCTGTTGCCGCTTCTAATGCATTATCGTAGGCAATACCATATTTATCATTATGTTTCTTACCTTTATCACGCCATTCATGACCAGCCTTTGTTGCTATTTCTTCCGTTTTAATGAAATTTTCAGCAACTAGATTTTTCTTTAAAAATTCTAATGTATCAACTATCCGTGTAGTTTCTTGTAATTTTTTACTTGCATTGTCAAATGCTTTTTTTGCCAAAGCCATAATTTCATGCTCTGGTAAATTATTTATGACAGAATCAGCATTACCACCTAACGCCCATTTTTCATGTTTTTGTACAGCATGTGTCAATTCATGCAGTATTGTACTAAGGGCATCTTTCACATAAGGCGTGATGCCTATCCCATTATCACCAAACCACCCTTGCAATCCGCCAAAATCAAACATCCCACTGCGTTTTACCAAAGGAATGTCCGCCAAATGTGGGTAAGCGGAAAACAGCTTGGGGTGATCGACAACATCCCCCAACCGATAAGGGATATCTGGTTTAAAAAGCTTAGACTCTTCCAACTGGTCAATAGGCATTTTTAATGACGCGCCCTCATCCCCTATTTCATAACGCCACTGCTTGTCAGCACCATAAAACCAACCCGTCTCATCATGTATGGCATCACGGCTTAAGCCTTGCGCCAACAATGCCTTGGCTTTTTCTAACGCTTTTGTGTCCGCGCCAATAGCCGATTCGCCAGCAAAACTCGGCTTAATATGATTTCCGATAAGTTTTACCGCATCAGAACGGCTGATAACCTTAAACTTGCCCGTGGCCTCCAACCTGCCGAACCAACCCGCGCCAAACACCCTATCCATCGCGCGTGACAACGCCCCGCGCAAGCTTGCCGTGCCGTGCGGGTTCGCCACTTTTTGAGACTTGCTGAACAGGGGGTTAAAGACATCGCTTTGCCCCCCTTTATTTTCTACCGATTCAGCAGGGTTTCCACTTTCGCTTCCAGTCCGTCCGGCCAGTGTTCCTGGCTTATTTTCAATTATATTTTCTTTTGGCTTAGGTTGCTCGCTATGGTTTACGGCCTTGTGTTTCCTGATTTCATCAATATGTTCTACGCCAAGCACATCACTGGGCTTGTTTGCGCCCAATCCAAGATATTTTTTATGGACTGCAATATATGCACCATGCAATTGCTCTATTTGTATCGAATCAGCCGCATCCTTGCCAAACTTTGCGCGGATAATGTCCAGCGCATACTTGGCTGCATCCTTAAATTTGTGATAACCCATCCTGATCGCCACATCTATCAGCTTAACCATGATAGGGAACAGCTTGACATCATCATGTTCAGGAACGGCTTTAAATGAGTTCAAATCCCTAAAGTAATCGCCAAGTTCGCCAAGCACATCATCCAGTTCTGCATCCAACTTTTCTTTTTCTGTAAGCTCATGTGGCTTGTCTTGCCCCATAATGACAGGTTCATTATTGGGTTTGCTTTTCGGTTTTATGTCAACTGGCTTGGTTTCCGCCTGTTTTTTGGCTATCAGGTGGTTGGCATAGTCATAGGCTATTTTTCCCAGATAAATATCCCCTACAGTGTAAGTATGTTTTATGCCAGCTGATTTTTGTTTCTTGTTGAAATCGTCCTGTTCCTCATTTGTCATGCGATTCCATTCACGGCGTGACTTGTCTTTTATTTTGTGTTCTTCATGCACTTGCGTTGTTGCGCCATTGTCAACCAAGCCTCTTATATGGTTTTTTAATGTGTCGGTTATGCCGCCAATGTTCACACGCTCAGAAAGCCGTTTTACAACGGTGGCCTTGTGCAGCTTAAGGTTTTCGACAAACCCGTCGATGTCCTGCATCTCGGCGTTTTTCTCAGCATCTTTTTTGTCCTGTTCCGCCTGTTTTTTATCCTGTTCTTTTTTGCGCTTGGATGCTTCCGCTTCTTCCGCATTTTGTTGATCGGCATATTGCTTTGCTTCATCAAGGCTATTAAAAGAGGCATCGCCGCCAATACCACGCTCGCCGTTTAAACGCCTTTCCCTATTTTCACTTGTCTCGACATAATGTTTTGCACCCCGCGCATCGTCATAAATGCGTGTGCCGTTATGCTCATACTCCTTTCGGTTTTTGTTAACCAAATCAACAAATTTTTCACGCAATATTGCCGCTTCGCCAGCCGATAACCCCGTTCCTTTTTTCCCCTTTAACCTATTTCCTATAACAATATTGTTATATTGTTCATTTGTAGCATTAACACCGTCCTTCAAGTAAGTGTCAAACAGGGCTTGTGCTTGTGCGTCAACGGGTTTGGTTTCCGTTTTTATATCAACTGGTTTGTTTTCGGCTTGCTGTCCGTCATTTTGGATGGACAACGTGTCATGTTTCACGTCAAGCTCTTTGCCGTCATCAAACCTGACTTTCACCTTGCCAAAGTTTGCCGCATTTAAAGCAACGCCTGCACCATGCTCGCCAGAAACAACCAACGTTCCTTCGCGTATCACTTTATTGGCTTTTTCTTGTGCCAATTTTTCTTTGCCAGTCAGGTTTCCGGTTATTTTTCTGCGTTCAGCAGCCAGCTTCATAGCCGCCGCTTTCCTTTGCTTTGCCGCCTCGCGTTTGTTTTTTGAAGCCTCACCGACTACTTTTGTTGGCGTTTTTTCCAGCCTGTCCGCATATTCAACTGCTTTGTCATGCTCAATTTGTGCGTTTTCCCAAGCGGTTTTCTGCTCAGGCGTAAACAAGCTTGTGTCCACATCAACGCCATTGACACGGGTTGTTTTGGTTTCCGCGCCAGCCTGAACCGGCGCGGCACCATTCAACAGCGATCCTTTTTGCCCTTCGCTGGCATCGGCGCTTTCGCTGGTGCTTTTTGCTTTTTCATCGGTATTCTCCGTGGTTGTGGTGGCCTCGTTAGAGGGGTTATTGGTTTCTTCAGGCACTAAATCTTCGCGGCGCACGGGTATTTTTAACGGCTCGCCATTCCTTGCCTTATATCCGTTCAGCTTGTCCTTGCCGCTGTCCAGCTCGTCTTGGCTGATATGCACCAACATCCCGTTGGCCTTGTTCCTGAACTTAACCAATTTTGGTTTTTCCGGTTCAATCGGTGTCGCATCATTCAGCTCATGGGGTGGCGTGAATCCCGCTTGGCCTCCCGTTGCATCTTTATGTTCTCCAGCGCTTCCTTGAGCTGCTTCCGCAACAGGTGCTGGTTTTGTTGTTTCGGCATTGTTTTCAGTTGTTCCTTGATTTATTTGAAATTTGAATTTGCCGTTCTCTCTCGCGCGTTGCGTTGCTTCATGATCGGCATTGTTTTCAGTTGTTTCGGTGTTATTTTCTGGTGTTGACGGGGCTATAGTTATTTTCATAAGCGCGTCGTTCAGCGCTTTAAAATACATGCCATGAATAATTTTATTGGTGCGCTCTTTTAATGGAATTTCAATTATTTTTTTAACAAAGTCCAGCCCGTCCTGCTCGCTTGCGCCATTTTCCGTAAAGCCTTTGATAAGCTCGTTACGGTTATGCAACGTACCCTCAGCGGTTGCTATCAAATGTGGTATGCCTATCACGGGCTTGGGCTTGCCGTTCAGTGCCATGTACATTTCACGCTTTGCCTTTACAGGGTCGCCATGTTCCGCCAGCCTGTCTTGGTAAAAGTCATGTGCTTTTATCTGTGAGCCGTCATCAAAAACAATGGTGTCTTTCGTAGCTGGTTTGTAATGGCTGGACTGGGAATTTTGCGGCGTTTCTGAATTATCGGCATCCTGTTTTCCGGCATCTTCTGTTTTCTTAGGCTGCAACAAATGCGCACCACCACCCATCGCCGCGCCCATCACGCCACCGGCAATACCGCCCTGTATGGCGGCATTGGTCACGCCTTCATTCACGTCTTGGTTGGGGTCAACATAATCGCGCTTGGCCTCGTTCATCACACGCTGTTCCCAGCCCGATTGCGGGGCTTCCTGTATCAAGCCTTCTGTGGCAAAGCCTTTGCCTATGGTTTTCAACAAACCATCTTCTGTACCATTGACAGCCCTGTTACGCAACAAGCCCATCGCACCGCCACCCGTCGCCATGCTGATGAGGCCCGTGCGTATTGCCGTTTTTGCAAACACATCATTGGCGGCCTTTTTGGACAAGATGTCCCGTGTCTGGTAAAGGCGTTCTTCCGGTGACAGGTTCTTGTCGGTTTCGTTATGGTAGACTTCCTTGAACATCGGATGTTCGGCAAGCTTGTCCAGTGGCGTTTGGCGTATCTCGTCCTGCACTTGCGCGGCATTGCTCGCGCCCGAGTAGATACCTTCAGACGCGCCAAAGCCCACCGCCGAACCTATAGCAGTGCTTATGTGTGCAGGGTTGATATGGCTTGCCACACCTTCAGCCAATCCTTTGCCCAACACGCCCGTACTGGCTATCTTGGCTATGCCTTCGCCAAGCTTTGCCGCCTTTGCCATGCCAGTGGCAACATGCGCCAAACCATAGCCCGGGGCCATCATAGTCACCATGCCGGGGACTGATCCGGATATGTCCTGTATGGCAGTGCCTAAGTTGTAACCGCCATAATTTCCGTCCTTGTCCTCAATCGTCTTTTGCGCGTCCTCTTGCGCGGCTTGCGATTGCCGTGCCGTCAATGTGTCATTAACCCTACGGTTTGACTCTTCTAATAAATGCGACACCCTATCTGCGCCCAAGGCATTAAGCCCCATGCTAGCCAAGCTGCTGGCATCGGCAACGCCTTTAAGCATCGGTATCGAGACATAGCTCCTAAAATCCCCCGCTTCTTCCGGTTTGGGTTCTTCCGGCTTAAGACCCACAAAATCACCCGTATAGCCACGCCTTCTGGCATCCTGCATCAGCTCTTCGTCTGATTTTCCGGAAAGGCTAGGGTTTATTTGTCTGGCATAATTTAAGTCTATGGCCATTTTCTATGTCTCCCGACATTATTAAATTTATTGATTTTTTTGTTGGCGAGGAATTAATTCCGCTAATCTCTTAAGTTTTTCTTCTTTATTATATTTCTTGCTATCCATTATTCTGATAATTTCTAAATTAGGCTCAGTTTTTTGGTTATAAGTGTTATATATCCCTTGTGCCTGTTCCATGTACATCTTTTGTTTGTCTTTTCCAACAAGCTTGTCTTTTACCGATTCGCCATAGTCTTTTGTCGCATCCCAAATGTCTTGAAAAGGATGGGCTTCTTCTGGAGGTTTATTATTGTGCAAAACATTCAAGCCTGGTTTTTCATCTGTATTACCAAAAAAATCTTGTGTTTGTTTTGTATTGTGCGATTGCATCCATTCTGTTAAAGGTATTGCTTCACCAGTGGATGTATTAACAGCTCCGGGTTGGGTCGCTCCTTTTCCTTCGGCATCTAACAATTGTTTTCCATCTTTATCTAAAACAGACACATCTTTAATTACCCAACCTTCGCCTTTAACTTGTGGTGGCCTTATCCATGCGCCCAGCCTGTCTTTGTTCATATTAACGGTGTCAATATAAGCTGCCAATCCATTAGCTTCATTGTAAAGTTGGTTGCCAGTGAAAGATTTTGCGTTATTCCCGTTAAACGGCTCACGCCCTTCTGTCATGGGTACTATTTTTTCTTGCCCATTCTGCTTCACTTTCAAGCCAACGCTGTAAACTATGCCGCTTGGGTTGTCCGCCGTAGGCGTTACTTGGTGCGGGATTATGCTTGCAACTTTCTTTTCCGTTATGCCATTTTCACCAACACCAATATTTATATGATTTTTCAATAATGTGTTTATTGAATCTATAGCCTGTGGGTTGTTTTGTGAATTTATCTCTTGGTTTGGCGGTTGTTTTTGGAACGTGTCCAACAATGTTTTTGCGGCATTATGGTATTTGTCGCCATCGCCAATAATGTCTTTTACCCCCGCGCTAAATGCTATGGTTGTATGTTTGTCCAAATCATCCAATCCCTCTTGAGTGGTGGGTGGCACAAATTCATTTGTATTGGGGTTCCAATATTTTGCCCGTAAATAATTTAGCGAATCCTCTTTTTGCTGTTTTCTTTCCGCTTGATCCCTTTCAAATTGGTATGTCTTGGCGGTTTCATTCTGCAATGCGGCTTGTGATTGTGCAGTTATTAACGCGGCTTGTGCCGCTGCGGCTTTATAGGCTGCGTTAGTATTGACTTCTTTGTCATTGGCATCGGCTTTTTGCTTATCAATCTTCCTGTCTTCATCCGCCTTGTTTTTTTGATTATCAAGCTCGTTCCGTTTTAATTTGTTTTGTTCGCTGTTTTGTGATTTAACCTCGTTCAAGGTAGCGTTCTGCAAGCCATACGTCTGCTGGAACTGCTTGTCCTGCTGTTCCAACGCCGCTTTACGCTCCTCTTCCTCACGCTTGGCCTTCATGGTTTCGTTCACCATGCCGTAACCTTGTGCAAAACCGTCCGCAAATGACATAAATCCCCCTAGTTAAACAATCCGCACAAACCGGCAATCGCCGCCGCCGCACCTATGCCAAGGCCGATAGGCCCTAACGCCCCAAGTTCAGGCATTGAAGCCATCAAGCCCCCATCTCCCGCCGCTTCGCCTCCAGTTGCCAATGCGCCTTCCCCCGCCGCTTCACCTCCGGTTGCCGCCGCACCTTCAGCAGCATCGCCCGCCAATAAAGAAGAAGGCGCAACCGCCGCCGGTGATGACGAAAGCGCCGCGGTGTCAGCCGTGGCATTTGCCGCTGAACTTCCAGACAAAAAACCGGAAGGCGCAACCGCCGCCGGTGAAGATGACAAAGACGCGGTGCTTGCCAATCCGCCCGTTCCAGTGCCCGCCACATTTGCCGCCGGTGCAGCCGCATTGCCAAGGCCGGAAACATAGTTTGAAATCTGCGGGTAGGCCGCTATGCCCAACGCGCCAAGCGAACCCGCCATCTGCCCTTGTGCTTGTGCATTTGCAGAACGGTTAGCCATCGTCATCTGCGCCCGTGCCGCCTGTAGCTGGTTGGCAAGCTGTGTCGCTTGGTCGCTTGCCGTCAATGCGCCTTCAAGGTTTTGCCGGCCTGTGTCCAGTAAATCCATTATTTTTGCCCCACTGTTGCAGCCGCGCCCAATCCGCCGCTCATCACGGCATTCTTAAGGTCTTGGTCGGCCTGTACGGTTGAATTGTTGGCGTTTGCCTCGCTCGCCGCCTTGGAAATGCCCGTGTTGGTTGCCAAGTCTTGGCTTTGCAATGCGTTCATGCCCTGCCCAAAACGTGACAGGTCGCGTGACTGCTGCCCCGCCGCGCTGGCATAGGCATTGTTCACACCCGTCTGTGCATTGTTCAGGCTTTGCGGCAAGAACGTAGTCTGCAAGCCCGTTCCCATCTGGCTGATAAGATTGTTTTCCTGTGGCTGGAAACGGCTCTGGTAGTCTTGCCATTGCTCGTTGACAAGGTTTGCATTAGCATTGGAGGCCACCGTGTCAATGGAAGAAGGTATCTGGCTAGGTGCTGAGCTGCCCATCACGCCCCCGCATTTTGGTTGATGTATTTATTGGTGAGAGCAGCCATGCCCATCCCCGCCACCGCGCCGGGTATGGCAAGATTGTTCTGCTGCTGCTCAAAGGCATTTCCGGCGTTTTGCTGCTGCCCCGCCACTGACTGTTGGGCAACCGAACTCAAGCCTTGTATCGCCCCTGTAGATTGCCCTTGCCCCATTGCCACAATGCCTTGTTCGCCTTGCAGCATACGGTTCGTCACGCCTTGGTTGGCGGTGTTGGTGGCATTGGCCTCGCTTGCGGCTTCCGGCAAATAATCGCCCATGCCAAGCCGTTGCCCGCCCATCGACGCGCCCACATTGCCGGTTTGCGGCCCATTGGCTTGCTTAAGCGTGGTCGCCGCCATTCCAGCCGCCGTGTCATGGTTGCCTTGGCTGTCCATGTTGGCGACTTGGTTCATCCATTGGTTTTCAAGCGGGACATACTTTTGTTGGTAATATTGCCACTTTTGGTTGGCGACATTCGCCAACGCTTCTTGCTGCGGGTTGTCTTGGCTGACAATCTGGGAGCCGCCGCCACCGCCGCCATAAAACTTGACGGGCATTAACATGCGGATAAAAAAAATATCTTTAACCTTCATACGGTTTTCCTTACGCCATCTCGGCGTTAGTCTTAGTTTACGGCGTAAACTCAGCGTTTGCCTTGTAAGCCCTGAGTTTACCGGGCAAACCAATATTTACTTAAGTTTCGTGGATTGCTTTAATGCCCCATAATTACCCGCCTAAATTGCAATTTTATATTCGCTGACGCATTGCCAGCCGTTTTGTTTGGCGACACGCCTAAAACCTTCGCGTGGCGATCTAAAAATTATCGAGGTGGCATGGATGGATTTTGCAATCAGGGCAATATCCTCACGGTACGTTTCCAAGCCGTCATCCGCCATACTGTAACATAACCATACAAAAAGCTCCTTATCCAATGTGTAAGGGTTTTCTTGTGGTTGCACAATGACAAAGCCATCTTTGCAAGTATAACAGAACGCCCTGCCCATCAGGCATTGCGCGTAAACATCCTCGGGCTTCCAGTCCATGCCCAGACCCTGTATTTCTTCCACAAATGGCTTTATGGCATCCCACACTTGCCGGATGTCGCACAACTCAAAACGCCCGAATGTCATAATCCCGCCAATGTTGTGTTGTAACTGGCGACCGCCGCCAATAGGGTAGGGTAATCGGTGGCTGCACCCACCGCAGCGCTTGCCGTGTTGCTTGCCTCCCTTACGCTTTCTATCCACGCCCATGCGGCCCTTAAGGCCATGCCATCCGCACCGTTCTGGTTAGTCAGCACCCCTGCGCCAAGCAAAGCATCAGCCAGCACAAGCCCGTTCCATTGCGCCAGCATGTTTGATTGCATCCATTGCGGGTACTTCCCCAATATCTTGTCGCTTGCCGCCGTGTTGATTTGTGCGACGGCATTGCTTTGCAAGGTAGCTAACGGCAAAGTTATGGCTAATGGCATATCAGTTTGCTATGACAGTGGTTACAAAATCAAGGTAAGGCCAGCACGATACGGTTAATTCGTAAGTGTCAGCCACCTGTGTCGAAAACGTGTCAGGATTGGCACAACCGCCGCTGGCAGTTGTGCTTGTGCCTTTTGCGGTGATGGTTGATCCAGCCGGTGCGCCAGTCACCGTGACAACATCCACGCCATTGGCAACCACGCTTGTTTTGTCAACGGTTGTGGCTTGTGTTGGCCTGTCTGTGATTGCGCCGTTCAGGATGTATTGCATGTGCCTGTCTGCCAAGCCTTCCATGCAAGATTGGCCTGTAGCCGCCATATTCACTGCATCAGCGGGTGAAAGATTGGTTATGATGACAATATAGCCACTTGAATTGTCATATATTAAGCTAGACACTGGACTTGACCCCGTTCACCAGCACATGGCTTTGTGCGGTGGTGGCTGAGTTGGCAAATGTAACACTTGATGTGTATGCACCGTCATTATATCCCCTCCACCTTGCAACTATATTGTAAGTTTTGGCGGAATTTGTTTGTATGCCCAAACTATAATATTCCAACAGGGTTAGGCCATAATATGACGAGGATGATTGTATGGAAAAATTACTGCCAAACGTGGCTATCAAATTGCCAAGCGAATCTGTCAAAAGCAACTCTGTCACTGCCATATTAAGGCTTGTACCAAACCCATTCACATATTTAAGCGCAGGGATGATCATATTGCCAAGCTCAATTAGCATGACACTGTTCGATGTGCCGGTTGTCATGTCACAATAAAATGTATTTATTATGATGTCGCCACAACAATCGCCACCAATGGTGGACTTGGTTATGCTTGGATAACCATTTGAATAATTGCTATAAACAGGGACAATAACCGCATTTCCGGCTATTTGTAACGTATTTACTGCCAAATTGGCTATATAAGTCGAGGCATTTGCGGGCGTGATTTGGTTAAGCGTGGAAAACGCACCATTAGGCGACCCCGCCCCCCATGTGGTGGGTTTTGTTTGCCCCGCCGCAGCATAGCCAAGGTAGGGCATCACCATACCAACAAAACAATTGGTCTGACCAACCGCTATGGTCACTTCAATTTCAAGCACCATCCGTGCCGTGTTTGCAGGGGCGGTGGCAAAGCCCCACAATCGCGTATAGCTTGATAGGCTGGTGTTCCATAAAGGCGAACCCGTGACATTGCTTGTCCCACCTATGACCGTCGGAAACCCCAAAAGTCCGCCTGACGCATTCCAAAAGGACACCACCAATGTGGCTGTACCGCCATTGTTTGCCAAGCACCATGCTTGTGCCTCCACGACTTGCCCTGGACTGCACGGCACGTTCTGCCCAAATGACCGTATGCCGCCTTTATCTACGCCAGAAACGGGTGTTCCAGTCAATTCAAACGCAAGGCAGTTTAAAGGCGCAGGGGCGGGTGCAGTGCCATTAAGCACAATTGAATTTGAACCTGTATAGCCCGAATCTAGCCAATTGTCCCAACCGTCCAGCACGGTGAACGCGGTGTTTGTCAGCAGGTTATGGCCCGTGCCTTGCGCCAATCCGCCCGCCGAACCGGTCGCGCCGGACTGCATGATAATATTGCCCAGACCGTCACGGATGGTCAACTGGTTAAGGTTGACATTGCCGCCCGTCTTGTCAAGCTGCCATCCAAGGTTTGAGCCATTGTAATTCTGTGAGCTGATCGTGCCGGTTATCATTGCGTCCGTCACGGTCAATTCCAAAATATCGGCTTGGGCAATCCACGCATTGACACCATAGATGTTTTCTCCGGCGACATTCATGAACGAACCACTGACACCGGGGCCTATCACCGTCGCGCCTATGACTCCCGTGGATGAATTGTACGGGCCGTAAACATCGGCATTGGAAACAAACCTGATCCAATAGGCATACACTGAACCGGGGTCAACTGAATCGACATAAATAGTGCCATTGCTCGTGCCTATCAGGGAAGCCGAGGACAATGCCGGTGTGCAATACACATTGCCGCCACCGCCCGTGATGGATGCCATATTGCTGCAAGTGAACGCGGTCTTAAGCACCGTGCCGCCTGTGCCTGTCACGGTCGCGCCGTTATAGGTGAACACCGTGCCAACCGCCGGTGTAACGCCAACCGGCACACCCAATGCCGCCCAATTGGTTGTGCCCAACGCCGTGATGACATATTCAGTGCCGTTCACCAATGACGGCAACGCCACCGCTGTTGCGCCCAACGTCGCCCAATTGATGCTGCCTAACACCCGTATCCGGTATGCATTGCCATTCACCATGCCGTATGCCTGAAGCAACGCAGGGGCGCGCCAAATTTCCGTATAATTGAGATTGCCATAACTTGACAAGTCCCATGTCAGGAAATTGCTTAACCTCATGCCTTGCACCGCCAAACCGGTAGGCAATGGCGGTATCGTTGTGTCCAGCAATCCGCTTATCGTGCCTGACACCGTGCCCAATGCCGTGGCGATCGCGCTTGCCGAGCTTGCGCTTGCGTTCGTGGCAATGTCCGCTGAAGCTTTGTTGACCGCTTCACGCATAGCTGACAAAAAATTCTTTAATATCGGGTCAGTGACATTGGGGACAGACGGCACTTGTCGGGTCATGTCAGTTCCGCCACGCTATTGGCAATGGACAGTGAGTCCACCGCATTAGTGCCGGACAACTGCACATAAAACTCCCTGCCCCGATAGCCGGACGGCAAACGGAACACATTGCTGTCACTGACCGCCACACTGTACACGGGGTTTCCATCCGCCCATAACTGAAATGTCACCGTGCCACTGGCATAGATACGCCCGCACGCCGGACACATGGGCATAGGCACGCGCACTGGCTTGCTCTTCCACGTGAACATCATCGGATTGCCTGTCTCCCAGCTCCAGATAATGCCCGTGCTGTCCAACAGATACAGCGTGTCGGTTGACAAGTCATTGTAGCCGCCCACAATCGTAGGGAAACCGCTTAAGGTGGTCAGAACGGCGGGGCTTTTACGCATGTCAAACATAAAGCCGTTTGAACCCGAAAAGCCCACATAAATGCCCTCATAATAAAACCCATACAATGTTGCCGGAGGAAACGCCGCTTGCCATTGCTGCAAAGTGTAATAATCCAGCGTAGCCATTTGTATTTGTGCTTGCTGAATGGCAATAAGGCCATCCGGCGATGCCGCCATCACATAGCCGCCCATGTCCACGCAACTTTTGCGGAACGGCACAGATTGGGCATTGTCGATTTTAATGGCCGTCAAGGTTGCAGGGTCTGTGCCAGTGACAAGATAAGGGTTGCCTTGTGTGAACACCACAATAGAATCCGTTGTCACTGCCAATGCCGTTATCGGAAACGGAAAAGCCAGCTCATTGTTGGGATTCCACGCATGGGGCATGAACAGCTCGCTCACATACAATGTGTTGCCATAATAGCCGACAAAAAACCCACTGCCCGTGGATTTAAGCCCTATCATTGCAGCAGGCGGCGCAAACCAATTGGCGGACGGCATGATCTCGCCCAAGGCGGAATCAAGTATGCTGTCTGCATAGGTGGTTGTGCCTATCACGACATCCGCCACAAACTCAAACGTAGTGCTGTTAGTGCCTTGCGCCGTCCGGTAAATACGCCTAAGCCCCGTGGCGAGATTGTAATTGGTGAGCGTTTCGGTGTTGAAATTTAGCGTGACAGTTTGCCCGTTCTGAACTGAAGTGACAGGCAAAGGCGTTGCCATTGGCGGCCCTTCCTCGCCCAATGGCGACACATACGAGAACGTGTAAAAACGTTCGTACGCGGTTCCCGTGCCTGTGCCGGAAACCGCCGCGCTGGCTATTTTGCCGTTCGCCGGTTGTGGTATGCCCAGCCTTAGCCCATTAGGCGTGCCGTTGACTGATGGCCTGCCAGTAAACGTATATTGCGGGTAAGCCGCTGTAGGGTCGGTGTAATAAATCCTGCCGTAAGCATCCGCCGGAACAGGGCTCATTGCCACGTCCACATTGGGCGCGTCCCAATACAGCCAAGGCGGCGATGAATATTTGTAAATGGTGGAAGGCACATAGCCCAATGTGCCGGATGGCGAGGCAACCACTTGCGTCAATCCGTTCAGTGGCCTGATAGAACCACGGTCAACACGGAGGTTTTGCGCCACCGTTGCCATATTGGTTTCCAGCAGCGGCGGGTTGATTTTAGGGGCTATGCCGCCAAACTGTCCTATGCTGATGCTCATTTGACAACCTTGTCATTGTCGGCATTGGTGTCGCCACTGAACTTTTCGCCAATGGCTTGCATGAACATCTGGTAATGGTTTTGGCTGCGCTGCGCTTGGTTGGCGCTGTCAGAATCTTTTGCAAACGCACGGTAAAGCACATAATCCAATAAGGCATTACGGTAGTAATCCATGATGGTTATCTTTGTGCCTATCGCATAATTGGGTATCTGCGGGGGTATCTGCGCGTAGATTATTTCAATATATTGGGGTTCGGCGGGTTGGGGAGGCCAAACATAGAACGTTGAGTTGTTGTCAACCGCGTCATACATGGCATGTACAACCGTGCTTGACGGCGTGTCCTCTGTCCATGTCGGAAAGTACCTGTCCATGGTTTTTCTGTCAATCTGCCGTATTGCAGCCCCCGGTGTCGTGCCGGTCGGCCCCATGTTACGGACAAACTCAACAATGCGTATCGCATCATCAGGGCCACCCTGTATGGCACCGGGCTGCAAAATAAGCGGGACGGTGACGGCATTGGAATTGACAACCAACGTGGCTATTTCAAGCTGCCCCGCATTAATCCAAGACAGCAGTTCGCTTTGCGACCAACGGGTAAGTGCCACATCATTAAGAAAAACAGCCGCGTCATTTATAATGGCTATCGCATCCGTTCCGGGATTGGAACGAAAATACCCGTCAGAACTGTACCCGTCAGAAGAATAGCTGCCCATATCAGTTTATCGCGCCTTTGATGACGACAAATTGGATGACGGGGGCTTCGGTGGGCGAAGCAGATGAAGAATTGTTGCGTAGTGTTATGGTTGCGCTGCCGGCTGCCGCCGTCACCGCAATATTGTATAGCCCCAATGTGCCGCCACTGATATGGTTGGCAACTACAATATCAGTGGCAGCAATCGTCGTGTTGGTAAGCACAAAGGATTGTGCGGTGTTGGCGGCTAGGGAGGCCGAATAAAGCGTTATCTGTCCCGTTGGCTTGCTTAGCGTGACACCCGTGGTGCGTGACGTGGCCTGCGTCACCACGCCTCCCGCACCCGTGGCATAGCCAATGCCATTGCCTGATGTCAAGATAGTGCTGCTGGATGCCAACGCACCGCTGAAGGTCGCTCCGACAAGCGTGGGGTTGTTGTTGAACACCAAATAGCCGCCGCCCGTTTCGTCGGGCATTGCAGCCGACAAGGTTGCACTGTTGGTCAATGTGGCAACACACCAATTGGCATTATTGGCAATGCCCGTAAAATTGCCGTCGATAACGGTCGTTGCCAAGCCGGGGTTTGAAGAAGCGCCCCGCAATGTGGGTGTAAATGCGGACGGGGTGGTGGCGGATGCCAAGGCCACCATTATAAAAAATAAAGATATTGCCCTTAACATGCATGACTCCTAAAATTGTTATCGGTAGTAAAGCGTGACGTGGTTAATCCCGTCGGCGGTTGGATTCCTTAATCCTGTCTTGATGTAACGCTTGGCCTCATCTATGCCATCATCAAACTTGGCTTTATAGAACTGCGCCAAATCAGGGTTGCTCCATTCGGCGTTGGGCTGTGCCATCAGCAGGAACTTTGAACCGGCTGTTATGTGGTCAAACCAGCGGTTGCAGAACTCATTGTCCAGTGTCGGCAATGCGCTCCTGTCCGGCATCATTGACACATTGACAGTCAGATAGGCCGAGCGGTCTATGCCGCTGTCCGGCGTGATCTGGAACGTGTTTGTGGTAAGGCAGCAGAAGAACTGCACATAATCGTCAGACTGGTCTTGCCGCCATCCCGGCACATTCCTGTCAAGCCATTGCTGGCTTGCGCCTTGGACAAGGTTGTTGAATATCTGGTACTCGTTGGAATAGTCCAAGTCGTAACCCGTCGGCGGTGTCGGTGAAGTGCTTTCAGAACCGTCCGTAAAAAAATAAACGGTGTAACTGCCATTGAACAGCATCGGTGATATGACGCTGTCCAACTGAAAGCCAGTAGGCACAGCAATGGTGTAAATGCCCGTGCTGACATCCGTCGCCACATTGCTTGACACCGCATAGCTCAAGTCAGTTGCAGGGTTGAGCGTGTAACGGTAAGCCGTGGTGTCCTTGCAAAACATCCTGAACGCCTCACGCACCGCCCGTTGCACCAACGGTATCGGCACACCGGGGCAATCCATCACCACATCGTTATAAAACGTGGTGTAATCAGCCACGGCGCACCGGACGTGTTTTGGCTATCGGTTTTGCTTCAACAATTTCACGCTCACCAGTGACGAAAAAAATGCCCGCATAAGCCTGTCCTGACAACACTTTTTCGGCATCCGCCTCGTCCAGCTCAACGCATGGGTTGTACTGGCTTAACGTGGCAAAACAAACGCCATCCACATAAACAGGCATTGGCTCTTGCATATCTTCCCGTATGGCAAGCGTGACTTTTTTCATTACAACGTTCCGGCAAATTCACCGTCAACCATTAAGCCAATATTGGCACATGCCGTGGAAGCCGAAGGTGTCGTTGTCGATGTTCCGGCGGTGATCAAAATCCCAAGATAATAGGAATTTTGCAATGGTGTCCTTTGTGCCAATTGGTTTGCAACGGACGTATAGTTTTCTACAGCTTGTGGAAATATCTGAAACCATTGGTTGTTCATTCCACCCGCCAAGACTAATGGGGGGTTTTGTATAGGATATGCCGGAGTGGTGGTGGTGCTTGCGCCACCGACTGCACCCGTACCCGCCAAAACACTAAATGGGACAGTTGCAACTGAAGGTAAGACTGTTTGTTGGTTAACCAGGGTTTGTGCTTGCGCCAACGTTGCAGACGCGCCACTTACATACTGATTGGTTACTGTTCCGCCAGATGGCGGAATTGCTCCGGCCTGTAAAATGATGTCCGGTGAATTTGCAGCCACACCATACGCACTGGACGAATTGCCGACATAAATAGAATTGTTTTTAAGCCGCAAACAAAACTGAACCGTCGCAGCTGTTCCGCCTGACAATAACGCCTGATCGGTTTGCAAAGAAATTTCTTGCAACCGGACACCTTGCGGAATTTCAACAAGTGGGATTTCAATCGTATCGCCTGAAACCAACGTAAGTGAGTTGAAATAACTTGATAATTTTGCATAACCAGCAAATGTCGCGCCTGACGAGTCCTCACCAGAATAAACGGGCTGTCCAATAGACGCGCCCATTTGAAAATATTTTAACATGATCTTTAACTCCTAAATGGCACTTCCGCACCGTGGTTGGTTTTAATATTTGCCCGTTCCGGATGCAGTTGCCCCGGCATAATCAGCAGTGCCGATTGCCGGTGCATACGAGTCAATCACCATAACGCCATGATCGGTTGGTGTGCCGTTAATGGTGAAACGGGTTTTAGCCGTGCCTTCCATCATCGACAACGAAATCTCAACAGATGATTTGTGGTCAACAAGCTCCTCGTTCCAGCCATAGTGGTACATGCTGGACTCTTCATTGCCGTAAGCCTTGATAAGTGCTTGTGCGCCAACAAGTATTGCCCTGTCCCAGTTTGAATTGGTTGTGAGGTTCGCGCCAAATGAGGATGGCACATTTGTTGCCGTCTCGGTGGTGCTGCTGCTGGTTTGGCATTCTTGTACACTATCACCCGGATTGAAACGGATGGCATACCTTTCAATTGGTTTTACCAATATCCCGTTCCACATGATTGAATCGCCCATGAACAAAGGATGGCGTTGCCCGTCAAACCTTTTGATCGCATATTGGAGTGCGGTTTGCCATAAACTGGCTGATATTTTTTTCATCAACGCCCATTGACGTTGCGTAACGAACATTACCCATAATGGGCTGTTCCAACCGTATGGGTCGTCTTTCAGCATGATGTGCTGCAACGGGACGTTAGATTCCTTTATCAATGCGCCGATTGCGTCAATGTCAGACAGCGACAACATGAAATTTGATGCCGCCGCTGCAGTCGTGATGGTATAACCCGCCACATCGCTCCATTTTGCCGCAGCGCCATACGTTGATGTGGTGCTGGAAAGACTGCCAAAAAAATGACGGTTATATGTCGGCGCTTGGACACCATTAACCATAATGTCCATAAAATCAGGATCGGACTGCAATGGCACAACCCAGTCAGCCGTGGACTGCGAACCCCGCGCACCAGCCAATGCCACCAAGCAACGCTGATCTTCCAGCCGTTGCGCCCAACCCGTCAAACCTGCCTGCACAACCGTGCGCAAATTATGGCGCGTACGCTTTTGAATCATCTTTCCGCCAGTGTCCGACATACCGCGTGAACGGTTAATCCAAACATCTTGGCTTGAAGTGGTGGCGTTCATGCCCTTGCCTTCAATGCGGCGGTCGCCCATAACCGGCTTGCCAGTAAATATGTTGAACAAATCAACCGATATACGGTCGCCAGCGGACTGGCTTAAATCGGTGACCTGAACAATAGGGTAGCTGGGGGACGTTTGCCCCTTCAACTTGCTTGCGGCATCGCCCATTTGCGGTGCGTCGCCCCTTAATAAATTCATTAGACCCGGTGACGACTGCACACCGGCGAACACAGCGGCGCTGAAATACTTTGCAGCAAGCGCACTGCCTATAGGTACGTTAAAACCTGACATAATCTATCCTTCTGTCATCACGACAGTAGTTAAAAGGTTGCCGCCACATGGACGGCTACACGCGCTGTCTCCCGACAGTGCCTACAGCTTGCTAGGCAAACTGGTTCATCATTTTTGCTATCTGATCTGCGGTTTTTCCCGCCATCATGTTTGCTATTTGTGCGGTGCTCATTTTTTCCAGTGACGACAACGTGTTGTCGGCAACAGGTTCGCCACCTTTCAAGTCTGACAGCGAGTTGAATGGCATTGCCGCGTTTTGTGACTTTGTTGGTGCTGGCTTTGCAGATTCAACCGGATTGCCGTAAATCTGCATTGCCAACTCAGCCGCCTTGGCGAAACGCTCCGGCATGGGCATGTCTTTAGTCATCGGATTGACTTGCAACATCTCATCCTGCTTGACAGCATAATCCCACGCTTCAGGATTGTTCAGCTTCCAGTGGCTTAGCACCGGGTTAGCGTCAACGTGTTCCTGAACTGTCATTTGCAACTGACGGTGCATCTCAAGCTGACGCTGCTGCTCGATGTGTTTATATTCAGCATTTTGCTGTGCCAAAGCAGACAATTGTTGCTCTTGCGCTTGAAACGCGGCATAACGCTCAGGGAAATACTCTTGCATGTCCGAAATTTCTTCCGGTGTCATTTTTGCAAACACCGATTCAACAACAGGTGGAAAAGTTTTTGTACGTTCAAGCTCGGCCTGCAACTCTTGGTACTTTCGCTCCGCTTCCTGTCGTTGAATGCGTTCATTTTTCAGCACATCGTAGCTAATGACGTGCTTGCCGTCTTTTGTCAGAATGCCGTCAGGCTCTGGCTCGGTTTTATGGGTGTCCGCGCTGGTTGCTGCGCTTACGGCGTTAGCCGCTTCAACCGATTCGGCATCCATCTCTCCGATTTCCATTTGTGCCAGCAATTCTGCCAAAACAGCGGGGTCAGACGGTACTTCCCCCGTTTCAAAGTAATGCGCTAAATCTGTCATTCGTAACGTCTCCCGACGTGATGCCCAAATATCGCCTTGGGCCGCTGATAAAACCGCACCTTGTCGCAAGTGCGCCGCAAAAACAGCAGGTAGCTGTCAAGCTCAGTTATACAATAAAACCAAACAACAATCAAACTAAAATACAATATCTTGCATAAAATTCTATGCCAACCACAACATATTGTGTTTAACGCGGCAATATTATCTTTGTGGGCGGTGTCCAGCCCATTTTCACCAGTGCGTCACGCACCTGCTTGTCCCGCGTTCTCACCACCTCATGCATGGTTTGCACAATCGCTTCTTCCATAATCAAATCAATCCTGCTTTCAATATCATCGCCATTGATCGTTGTGTTTACGTCAAAATCTATCTTGCACTCGTCCATCATTGCCCCACTTGGTTGCCCTGCTGCTCAATGCCACCCGCCACACCTTGGGCCGGTGACTGTAATTGTTGCCCGTCTGGCATAGCCTGTGGCTGTCCGCCGCTCGGCATTTGCGGTGACGGTGGTAATGTTGGGTTAGGCTGTACGCCTTGCGGCATTTGCCCGTTGCCCACCTCTTGCCCCATGTCGCCGCCCGTTGAATCCACAAACCCTGCTGACTTGGCTAGGCTGTCCGCAATCGGCACGATAGCCGGATTGACCGCCACCGCTTCAGCCGACTGCATCGCCTCATACAAGGCTTTGACATTTGTTTCCACCGTTCCGGCCTTGATGTTGTCCGCTTCCGCCAGCATTTTTGCGACTTGTGCGGCAATAATTTCCGGCGGGAACTTGGCGAGCAGTTTTTGTTGCAGCTCCTGAATTTTGTCCATTGCCTGTTGCAACTGCTGTTGTAGCTGCTGTATTTGCGGGTCTTGGCTGTTGTCGTCGCTCAAGCCCAAGCCCCTTCGGATAACGTCCGCCATTTGCTGACGCTGCGGCAAATCGGTTGCGAGCAGGTACATCGGCAACAGCATCGCCTGTACATTCGGCGGCAACGACTTCATCACCTCCGACATTTGGCTTAGCTGTTGATTTCTAAATGTCGGTGTGCTTGGCGTGTCAGACAACACCACCTTGGCGTTAATGTTGGTTATGTCATTGATGATGGTTGGCTGTCCGGTTTGCGGGTCGACCTGAAGCTGGTTAAGCATAACGACTTTATCACCGCCGCTTGCCGGGTCTTCGACTTTTACCGGATGGTTGGGTTTGTCGCTCAGCTCAACGACGATGTTTGACAACATCAGCTCATCAGCATGACGGCACGCCATGTTGAAATTGTCATTTGCCTCAGCGAGCGTGATGCTGTCCTGCTCAACCAGCGAGTTGATTGCCAGTCCGCTTGTCGCGCCGGAATCCCTGCCCAGTGTCGCATTGTGTACGCCAACATTCGCTTGGATGGATTCCTTAGCTTCCTGCATGACTTGGAACTGCTGCTGCGCCATCGGCCCATTTTCTTGAACTTCAAAACGCTCATTTGGCTTGTTGCTTACAATCACATACGCATCAGGCCTCGCTATCTCACGCGCCGCTACGGCATGATCGGCAACCGCCCCGTCTGTTGCGGTGACGCGCTTGGCTGACAATAGCCAATACATTTTTGATTTACGCGCATTAATCTCATCTTGCGGGCTAATCATCGGGCGTATCAGCCCATAGGGGATGCCCGTGTTGTCCTCACGAAAACAAAAAAATGGCACATACGGAAAATGGCGGTGCTTGTACGGTGACGGGTAATCGCCTATCAGTTTTGGCCCTAAATAAATTGCACAGCGGATTTTGTCAAACGTGGCGGGGCGTGGGTTTATCGCGCCTGTCTGCAACGCCATCTGTTGCAGCGGATCGTCTTCATCGATCTCAACGATTTTGCCATTCGGCATTTTTGCAACCATGCCATTGACAATCACCCTGTACCAAACCTCATACACAACCAGACGTTGCCGCTCGACGTTCATCCATTCATACTGCTCAATCGACACGCCAAACCCTGCGCCAAAATCGTAATCCTGACCACGCCCCATCCTTACCTGCTGCTGTTGGCTTGCCATATCCCAAGGCTGTATGCCGCCAAGCGCGTAGTCAATAAACGGCTTTTGATCGGGCATCACCGCCAGCAAAACATCCTTGTCCATCCATTTCCGGCGTATCAGATAACGCGCATCGGACAAATCCTGCTTTCTGCTGCGCCAGTCCCAATAAATCTCGCGGCGGTGTACATGATCGTAGCGGATGGGGCATTCAAACGGATTGCTGTTTCGGCTCACCTCAAACCAGCTCACACCGGCCTTGATTCCCTCGGCGTACACGTCAGACTTTGCCCTGTCCGACCGTGATTCCGTTCCGTAGTGTTTCATCATCACTGACAACGCGTCCGCCACATCCGTGTTAGTCTCGCCCGTTTCTGCGACAACCTTGATGTCCATGCGGCTCTTGGCTTGCATCCCCAGAATCGCATTGATCGTCGGCATTATCAGATTGTCGATGATCGGGGCTTGCCCACGGCTCTCCAGCTCCTCGATAACATCCGGTGTCAGTTGGTTGCCGTCATAGTATTCGCACTCCAGATCAGCGGTGGGCCGCCAGTGTGGCTGGTTGCGTATCTCGTTCAGCCACGTTTCTAGTTTCTCAACTGTCAACGCCTCAGTTGTATTGGGCTTGGTTGTTACCGTGTCGTCCTCGTCACCGTCACTTATGCGGGGTGTGCTGTGTGTCTGTATCTCTATCACCGTTGTCTCCCGACAATGTTTTAATTTTATATGCTACCGCCAGCTCGTTTTGCGGCTGTAAAATGCCTTAATTTTTTGGCTCAAAACTTTTGGCGTGTCGATGAGAGCCAGCACATACGCACTCGCGTAGTCCGGTGATCTGCCCAACCGCTTTACTATCGCTTCACGGCTCTCGACTTGGATAGTGCCACTGTCTTTCATCGCCCAGCGCGGTGTGCACAAATCGGCTTTTAGCCGCTTGTTGGGTGGCAGACAGATACCGTTGTCGTATGCGGGGTCTAAGGCCTCGCGCATCATCCACCACAATTCGGTACGCACATTAAAAAACTTAAGTCGCCCCGACCTGTCAGTTTGCACGGACTTTTCCGAAACATTTACGCCCAAAACTTGTTGCTGCGCTTGCACAAGAAAATCGTATGGGGATGATCCTACGCCAATGACATCAATGTGTATCGGCGATTGATCGCGTAACGCTGATATGCACAAACCCGCCACCGCTGGCCCATCCGGTGTCTGCTGTCCTGCATAGACTAGCGGCTGGTCGAACCACATGCCATGCCGTCTAGCTATCACCGTTTCGTCTTTGCCGCCTCGCGCCACGTCACAACCTAAACTATCCATCTCGCCTTTGGGGTATCTGTCTGTCCATCTGTCCATGGCCCTATCAACCCAGTCAGTGGGTATCACTTGCCACGGGTCGTCAGTGACACCCGCCATAAAATCACCGTGCAGCATTTGCGAGCGTAGCGGCTCGGGCAGTGCTTGTAGCTGTGCGATATAGCCCGTGCCGACTAAAAAGGGGTTATCGGACACACTCGACGGGATAAACGTGCGGCTCATCGGCGTGATGATGTCCTGCGGCCTGTATTGCCGTGTGTCAAAATCGTACAACGGCTCGCCCTCATGAAGCACAAACGGGGCAGGCCCATCCACCCATAAATCTTTTGATGTGCCGTTTTCTGCGGGGATTGATGCCGCATACCGTAACTCGCCCGCCAAAGCGGGGGCGGGGAACGCTGATCTATCAAGCCACGGCCCAAAAAAGCTTATAATCCACCGCCCGTCCTCATCAGTGGGCGGGTTGAACGTCATCAAAGCCTGGCATTTTTGACCGATTACAGTTGTCCTGAGCCAACCCATCAAAAACCTAACTTGCGACTCTCTCATGTTTGCCGCCTCGTCAAAAACAATTAAATCGTGCGGGCGGCCTTGGTAGCGCGTCTCATCGCCAAGGTTTGGAAAGCTGCCAAACTCAATTTGTTTGCCGACAACTGGGTTTCGCCATATTTTGTCGATGCTGTTGTAACCGACACGATGACCGACAACTTTTATCATATCGTCAATGATACCAGCGAGTTGCGTTCCCTCACGGCGGAATATGATCGACTTTTGATGCTGGGTCAGTGCTTTGCCGATAGCTAAAAAACTTTTACCGCCCCCCGCTGAACCACCATATCCCACAATGTCAGCATCCGATATGTACGCCATCGTTTGAGGGCCCGGCAGCGGTGTCCAAATCCCCGCGCTATGCACCAGCCGCACCGCATCATCACGCTGCTCAGGCGACATCCGCTTTATGAGTGCCTCTATCTCGTCAACTGTCATTGCGAGCCTGCGCCAAGGCAAATAAGCCGCTTAGTTTTGCCGCCAGTGTCTTGTCATCCATGATGGGCAGCGGCTGGGGAGCATCGCCATTGCTGTTGTCAGTGATATTGTAATTCCGTCTGCGTAACTCGATGATTGTTTTTCGTGTTTCCACAAGCTTTTTGAGTATGTTGGCTTTTTTTTCTAACTCTTCGCTGTAGCTTTCCAGCTCCGTTTCTAACGCATCGGATATTCCGCTCAGCCGTTTTATGTCGGCCCTCTCAGTCAGCAAAACCGCCGCCTGGTTCTCGGCGTTTGCATTGATGATGTCGCGCTCGGTCAGTCGGTACGCATCGGTTTTGCGTACTTCGCTGCGTACCTCGCTCTTGCGTACTAAATCCTCAGCCTTCATTTTTATCTGAGCCGACAAATCCCTTGACCAATCAAATGTAGCTGCTCGCTTTCTGATCGCGCCCTCAGTTATCCCAAACTCAGCAGCAATATCCCTCAGCGTCCGGATTCCGGCGCGATAAATCGGCTCTATTGCATCCCAATCGACTGATTTTTTAGCCATTTTATGTGTCTCCCGACAATTCATGGATTGCTACGATTATATCAGTAATCAAAAAATATTTTAATTTAATCGTTGACATTGCGAACAGAGTGCGTATAATAGACATCACTGGAACGGGATTGTCCCGTACCGAAACCGCCCAAAGGAGGGTAAAATGAAACATTATAAATTTTTGGGAAGAACCGACCAAGGTTCTTTCATTTTTGACAGCCGCAGGGCTGCCAAAAAATTCGGCTGCCACACAATTACTCCTGTGTGGCGAATAAATCACTACGGGTGGAATACCCGTTTTTCCTGGTGGTACGCAACGTGTAACACCGCAAGCTGGCTTATGCCATCTTGCGGTGTTAAGCGGAAAGCATGAAATAATATTTTACCCGCAACAATACAGCGGGCGGCGAGTTCCGGAATATGGACCGGTTCCTCGCTGCACACGCTAAAAAGCGTGGGAGTGGTCACGGAGAAGCGGCTTTTAACGCACCGCTGTATTGCGCGGTCGTGGTTAAAAAATCCGCGTCCGATCGCGGTAAAGACCGCGCTGCACGGCTTGCAGCTAAAATGGGTTTGCCCTTAAAAACCTTGGGAGGGTGTTGAACATGATTTAAAACAGTCAGTTTGGAGTAACTGACATTAATAAAACTCCTCAGGCACAGCTGCTAAATGCCTTAGGGCACTGTGATAACCCAATTGAGGATTGGGCGTGTGATGCGACGCGTTAGGTATACAGCATACAAGGTAGGGCGACCGACAGACAATAGCCTAGCACCATCCGGTGCGGCGCACGAACGAGCCCCGAGGGGAGAGCAGGTGCGTTTTAATTTTTAAAACAAGGAATAAAAATGGAAAAATTTGCTTTCATCAGCCGTCACGAACCGACGGCTGAACAACACGCCCTAGCCGACGGCATGGGCATATCTTTACAAAGTATTGGCGATGCCGATGCTTTCACGGTCACCCCCGCGTTTGTAGATGATGCGGGGGATTTTGAAGGGGTAGTCGTTGTCCACCCCGCCGCCGCCATGCAGCTTTGCGACCGATTTGTTGTCGGCGTTTTTCGCAACGAAAACCGCGCCGCTGTTGGGCAGCCCCCGCAATTCTTGGCGACTGAGTTAGTCGTTTGGGATATGCGGGATTGATATTTTCCCGCACCGGGAAACTGGTGCGGTTTTTTGGATTTTTTTTGGGGGAAATTTTATGGACGTTAAAATAAAACAAACTGGCGATATGAAAAACCTCGCCATTTACGCCGATGGCATCGAGTGGACCAAGGATTTTTGCGACCTTGGCACAGTCCTTTGGGACGATGATGAGCAAGAATACTCTTGCTCATCAGAAGAGTTTGACTTTTGGGCAGATCTGATTGAAAAACATCAGCTTATCTACAATCGTATTGATGAGCTGTCATCAATGCACGGCAGGGATGCTGTGTATGCGGCAATCGGAGATGCTGGTGATTGTGATGTTGAAGATCAGCCAGCAGCGATTACAAACGCGCTTGATGAGGCGTTTGGCGAATGACTAAGCCAACGCCCCAACAAATAAAACAAGCCCGCATTGACGCGGGCTTAACCCAATCCGCCGCTGCCGCACTGATACGTCAAACAACGAGGGCGTGGCAGCAATACGAGGCGGGCGATCGGGAGATTAGCCTGACCGCTTGGGAGCTGTTTTTAATCAAAATATCAAAATAATTGTTGCACAATTAAATATTTGTGCTACACTATATCCAAGTCAAGAAATTGACTAGCCCACTCAGGGCGAGCTCGCGGGGAGCGCAACCCGTTTTTGATGTGCAAATTTTGCACGGGGGAAATGTCATGAAAAAAACAATTTTAGAACAAATCGCCGCTATCCGTGGCGATTCAAACCTAAATATCCGTCAAAAAAACGCGGCAATCCTTGCGATTGACCCGACCGGCAAAAAAGGCGCGGCTGAATGCCGTGCCATCCAATATTCCATCCGCGCTAAACAAGTGTGGGTGGTGGCTCGCGTGCGCGTTAAAACCGACAACGGTGGCTATCGTACAGCGGATCAACGCAAACAAGCGCGTTATGCCCGGGAATTAAAAGCGCAACGGAAACATGAGCTGTTAATGCTCGATGCTGAGCGCGGTTATCCAAAATTGGTTTTAGGACGCGACACTACTCAAGTGCCGCTGTCTTTTTTGAATGGTGGCGACGCTAGCCGCCATGCCCGTTTGGGCGATTGGATCATCAGCTCTCAGGAGGTTGTTAGCTGGGATAACCACGCCTACTCAAAAACGTGGCACCGCGCCCACGGCGGTAAAAAAACCGTGGATAGCAGAACCGTTCAAATCCGTAAATGGACACCATCCGGAACAATCAAAATGGATGTAGAGTTGTCCAGTTGGGCCGGCAACTGGGCCATAAAAGCCCTTGTCCAGTCGGGTTTGGTGCAGCCCGTAAAACTGCCAAAAGCGCTTAAAGCGGTGCAGCTAAACACCGCGTTTGATGTGCGGTTAGTCCGCACAATCCTAGGCGTTAGCGTCTATGAGCGCACCCTAGCGGGTTGTCATTACGACTACTGCGCTTTGGGCGGTGATGTCGCTTACCAAGCGGATACTATCCGTGATGCAATAAAAGGGCTGCACGAAAAAACCACTGCAAAATCAGTGGCAAAAAACAGCCCGATCACCTGGGCATTGTGCAAAAGTCTGGGCTTTTGCGACACAGGGATTAGAGAGTTTTGCTCAGATTTTGGGCTGAGCGAAAAAGGCAGCTACAGCGCTGCTCAAATCCACGATCTTGTTAAATCGGATTTAGCCAAGTCCGCAAAATACGAGCAAGAGCTACGCAAAGTGGCGGCGGCTCTTGACTACGCAATCTAAAACCAAGGCCAAGGATGGCCCAAGACCTTTTTAATAAGGGATATTTTTTAATTTTTTAAGGGGATAAGAAAATGAAAAAAGCAGAAATTGCAGCCGCATTTGTTGCGCTGCACAAAGAATCGGATTTAGCCGACTGGAATCCAGTTGGCATTTATGACGACAACAAAAAGTTGGGGGCTATTTATAAAAAATTAGAGCAGGGAGAGTACGGCTGTGTTCACGACGACGGGGAAACCGACGACGAAGGAAAGTTGTTGAGCCTACAGAATTTTGGGTAGAGATACCCGCGCACGAATCCGCAACCGGCAATGCGGTTGAATTTTATTGGAGGAACAAATGAGCTTTAGAACAGTTATTTACCTATCCGGACGTACATGCGCCTGGATAACAGACACCACCGCCAAACCCGATTTTGGCGAAAAGGCCCGTTGGAGCGTGGCGGTTAATGCTACGGTTGATCAGTTCAGATACCTACTCCGAGGATCCCTACCCTATCTGTCCCAGGACGAGTGGAAAATCATCCTGAACGTGTACGCCGGCTGCTATTTCCCGGCGCACGCCATACCCGCCCGGATAGCGTCTGACATGCTTGATAACGTCGGTGCTGAGAGCATCGACGATATAACCAATGCTGATTATAAAGCATTGGCTATCAAGGTTTGCGGCATGACACAGATTGAGCAGTTTGCTATTTTGTATTTTGTCCAGATTTTTTTTGCAAACAAATGGAATATGGAATGGGACGACATAGTGGCGGCTATTAAATCTAAATTTTAATCAATACCCGCACTGGGCAACTGGTGCGGGTTTTTTTTGGGGTAAAATATGGGTAAACACAAAAAATCGAAGCGATTTTATCATTATTGACTTTTATTTTATGGCTTTTCCGGTGTCATAAAAAACATTGTCTTTTAACGATAATAAATCAAGTTCAGTCAATCTTTTTATGATTGCATCAAACTTTTGCTTTTTACAGCCCCAAGATGCAGCAGTTTCGTAAAGCTCATCTTTTTTAATGCCATTTCTTGCCCTCATTTCCAGGAGCATTGGTTTTATAAACAACGTCATCGGTAATTCTTCGGTCATAAAATTTTAATCAATCCCCGCTCAATAAGGAGGGTGTTAGTCTCAATGACACCTTCATAATGGGCCAGCAGCACATCTTGCTTGCTCATCCATGACGGCCTGATACCTTTGTCGATAGCATCATGACACGCACTACAGCAATACGCGCCCTGCTTGCTTTTTATCCCCATGCCCTTGCCAAAACGGACACCGTTTACATGGGCAAAAACAGTGGTTTGCGGATCACCATTGCACACATCAGGCAATCTGACGGTGCAATTTTGCATTTTTGCGCTTTGCATGATCTTACGCATAGCCTTTTAATATCTCTAACGCTATGCCAGAGCGCACGCAGTCATCAATGCCAAACTCAGCCACGCCCATGTAATCCGACCTACCAAACCGTTCGACCGCATCACTCAGGCCGGACTTGCCCCTAATGTCTTTTTGCGCCAAATCGCCGTCTATCACGACTTTGCAATCTTCCCCAATCCGTGTCAAAAAAAGTTTCATTTGTTCCGGTGTCGTGTTTTGCGCCTCGTCTAACAGATAGAAACAGCGGCTAAATGTCATACCCCTCATAAACTCCAATGGCTTAAACTGTATCCGACCCGCTTTCTTCAGGCCGCTTACATTGCCTTTGCCCAGCCGCTCTTCCAGGACACGCTCTATCGGCTCCATGAATGGGGCAAACTTTTCTGACAGTTCACCCGGCAATGCGCCCCAATCCCTGCCGGCCTCCACTCCGGGCCTTGTGACTATGATGCTGTCTATCTCGCCATTTGCCAGCATTTCAGCGGCAAACGCCATTGCCACATAGGTTTTACCCGTTCCGGCAGGGCCGACTGCAAACGTGATGATATTCGCCCGCAAATGGGCAAGGTAGCGCTTTTGTGCCGCCGTCTTGGCAACCAGCGGCTTGCGGATTATCGGCTCTTCAGTGTCGATTTTTTGTTTTTTGTCCTTATATTTCGCCAAACACCACCCCCAACTCCCCGCCAAACGCAAAAACTTGGTGCATATAGTCCGCAAATTCCGCCGTGTTTAAATCCGTTGTGGACATTGTCAATATCCGCTCCCCGCTTGGCAGATAACCCCATTTTTCCACGCCCTTGGCGCAGGATTCCGGTAAAAATTCGCGTTTGCAATGCTCATGCAGCACCTCCGCGCTAAACCGCCTGTACCCAATCCATGATTGCTTGCTGATGTCACCCAATGCAGCCCACATCAGCTTGTTTTGTTGGTTGCCACGCTTGCGCTTGTGCAGTGCAATCGTGACTTGGTGGCGTGGCTCAATCGGTAAATTGGTAATGGCATTGATAGCCAATGATTTTGTGCGCTTGTCTTTAATTATGTAATGTTGCATTATTTATTTTATTTGTATTGACAAACGAATTAACATTAGTCATGATATACCCACGTTAGACAACGTGACCGACCAGGCGGAACCTGGAAATTTAAGGGGAAATAAAATGAATAAAATTGATGCTATGAACATCCTAAACATGACCAAGCTTACGCAAGAAATATTAAAACTCGCGTACCGTAAAGCTTGCGCAAAATACCATCCCGACAAGAACCCTGCCGGACTTGAAATGATGAAGGCCGTCAATGTGGCATACGACACATTGAAAGGGCTTGAAGATGAAGAAATCTTCACCCCCAACACAGGGAATGAACATTTTTTTGGGGATTTACTGAACGATGCTCTTAACGCAGTCATAGATTTAGAAGGTGTGAATATCGAAGTTTGCGGCAATTGGGTATGGCTATCAGGCAACACCAAACCGCACAAAGACGCGATAAAAGCCGCCGGGTACTATTGGGCAAGCAAAAAAATGATGTGGTATTTTCGCCCTGCTGAGTGGAAATCAAAGAATCGTGGCGCGTGGGACATTGACAAAATACGCGAAACGCATGGAAGCCACGCGGTGAAATCAAAAACCAGAACAAAGCTTGAAGCTTAAGAAGCCAGCCCCGCCGCCAAGGAAGGCGGCTACGGTGCGCTAAGGCAGGACTGACAATTTTATTATAGAGGATTTTATGGAGCACGGCAATAAAGGCAATAAAAACGCTCAAAAATCTGACCAGCCCGCACAAAGCTGGCTTCAGGTTCGGGTAACTACCCGTGACAAAGCCGCGTGGGTTAAAAAAGCTCAGCTTGATAACCTTAAACTGTCTGAATGGGTGATTAAAAAGCTTAATGAACAGTGACATAAACGCTCCCCGCCCGTGCTTTGTCCACCACAATTTCAACAGCTTTTATCTTAATCCGGCTGTCATCAATGCCCAATGCATCCGCCATGCCATCCCTGCCCGACTTAAACGAGGCAATCAGGTTATCGTCATCGCGTTTCCGGTTTGTGGCAAAACAAAATTGCAGGGTGATTTCAATCGGTTCATCGACATGGTTATGCTCCAGCCAACACAGCGTAGCAAGGTGGCAATCGCGGCGATATTTTTTAGCCGCTTTGGCTTTTACCCGCCAATGCACACGGGCATTAGGGCTAAGCGTGGAAGGGGGCAAGGGAAATATGATCATCAATCACCGGAAACGATAAATAAATTCCCTATACGCTTCGCTTGGTGTGCGGGCGGCAGCAAACTTTTTACCGCACATGCACAGCCAAATTCCCCCGCGTTTAATCAATTTTGGTTTCATTTATTATCCTTTAAAAAGTCATTAAAATCATAAGCTATGCCATGGTCTGTAAAAGGTTCGCGGTCTATCAGCAATGACACCTTGGCCTTTATCCCCTTGTTAGACAGCCTTTTAGCCAGCGTGTACGCCGCCGCTTGTCCGGTAAAATTAGCATCTGAATCAGCGTAAATCATCACCGTTTTGACATTTTCCGGTATCTCAACAGTTGCCATGCCATTTGCCGACACCGCCGCCCAAACCGGCATAGACCCCGACAGCCGATGCACAGCCAATGCCGTCTCTATCCCCTCAGCAATGCCCAATGTCATGGTAGGCTCAACAGCAACGCCACGTTCCACGCTTGGCAACTCGCATGGGGCAAACAGCCTAACCGCGCCGCCATCAATGTGCTTTGCAACGGGCAAATTCTTTCGTGGAACAGGCACTTTAGCCTTGTTTCCATCTTGTAAATAAGTAATTTGATAGGTGGCGAGCTCCCCAGTGGGTGTGCGTATCGCCGCCACCATTGACGGAAAATCGCCCAGCTTATTATCACCATCCCAGCACGGTAATGACGGATGGTAATAAAGGCTGTCTTGTTGCCACGGGTACAGCCCACGGCTTGACAGGTACAGGCTGACCGGATCACCGTCTCGTATTTTTTTCAATCCGGTATGTATTTTCTTAAGCTTTTCCGCATTTTTTTCGTAGTCTATCGCTTTGGTTTCTTGCACACTGACCCCGCCTATGATGTTCCTGATTGATTCTGCACACGTTTTAAAATCCATCCCCGTGTGCTTCATGATTAACTTGATGCCCTGCCCCGCACCGCAGCCGGAACAAAAATAATTGCCATCCCCGCTTGAATTGTCAAACCTAAAGCGGTCACGACCACCGCACAATGGGCATGGGTGGTGCTTGCCGTTCAAAATCCGTTCATCAATGCCAAAATTGACTAGGATACCAAGCCACCTTCCCCGCGTTTGGTCTGCCAGTTCCATTAGCCTTGTTTCCTTATAGCTTTTCGGTAAGCTATTGATTCCCTTTTGATATAGTTTCCAACTTCACGGGAAACAGGCACTATGGGCATGTTGTCAAACCATCCCCAATCCGGCTTTTTATCGGGATAAATGCTCTTGTACAAATGCCATGCGCGTTCCCTTGGTGTTTCGGGATTTCCATACGCGCGGGTATAGCTGTAAATTTGCGCCAGCAATTCTTTGGGTGTAGCCGCCACCACCTTGCCGTTTAATTTAATCTCTTCCAGCGTTCCAGCTATGGCGATAACATTGTTCTTACGCACCCGAACATGACCGCAATGGGTGCAGGTGTCGCCCCGTGTTTCCCACAACGCGCCGCATTCAGGGCATTTTGCCGCGTCTTTTTCTTCTTGTTTTGGTTCGAGTTTTGGTTTTTCTTTGCCGTCATCCAAAACGGTAACGCCATTGTTATAAAGGTCTTCCCAGTCATCCTTAAACCGTAAATAGTTACCGCTATGGTCTAGCCATATAGCCGCCTCTTTGTCGGCATGGGGGCGCATGACACGGCCCAACTGCTGAACGTGACTGGAAAATGACTTTTTAAACGGACGTGCCGATATGCCGATCATCACGTCGGCTTGGTCAAATCCTTTTGTGAGTATGTCAGTGGCAATCAATCCTTGTATGCTACTGTTTTCTTTCGAAAATTCTTGCAGCATATCGCGCTTGTAGTCGTCATCTTCTTTGTAGCTAAGATTGACAAAGTTATGCCCAGCCTCCTTAAACTTTTGCGCCAAATCCTGACCATGGGCCACGCCTGCACAAAAAACAATAGTCTTGCGTGGGCCGCCAAATATCTCATGAGTTTTTTTAATCCACTCGCTGACAATATCGCCGGTGATCTGTACACCACGGCTAATGGCCTCTTGTTGTGACCATTCCCCTGCAACAGTTTTTGCCCCGGACATGTTGATTTCTTTGGCGATAAACACGCGCATGGGCGACAAGTTGCCCAGCTCTTCAAGTGCTTTTGTAGTCGTGCCACTGACCACATTGTCATAAATTGCCCCTAGTCCTTTGGTAAACGGGCTTGCCGACAATCCAATGACGTTTATTTTTTGGTTATTTTTTATGAACTCGTTGATTGATTTTCTGGAATTGTGTGCCTCGTCAATGATCACCAAGCTGGCATCAGGAAAGCCACCGCACGCTTCGATGGTTTGGGCCGAACAAATTTGTATGGCTTTGTACGGCAAATAGCGCGGGTGCTTTGCCATCAAAACGCCATGGTCGATCATGTATTTCATAAGCCGTGCGCTGGTTTGCTCAACCAATATGCGCCTGTCCATGATCATAATTGCCCTATTGCCACGCTCCATAGCAGCCTGCAGCATAGCTATAGCTATTTCCGTCTTACCGCCACCAGTAGGCAGGTACAAAATCTGTGACCTATGCCCCGACAGAATGCCTTTTTTAATTTCAGTTATCGCGGATTGTTGGTAGGGTCTAAGTTGAAGCATGACGCGCCTCCAGCCTCTCAAACTTCCTTTTCCAATAAGCGCACAACTTCTTCAATTCAGCGTTTTCGTTGATTAATCCGTTAATCCGATCCTGCAACGCGTTCTGTATGTCGCGTGCCTTTTGGGCTTCCTTCACTGCCGTTGTCACTTGGTCGTTCGACTCAAAAATCTTGACCAGGCTATCTATTTCTTTCTTCAGGTCGTTGTTGACTGCATCCAGTTCGTTGATAACCTCATCACCCCGCGCGGCTTCTTGCTTTAGAAGCTCGTTTTCTTTAATAATCGCTTCGGCCTTGTCCGGTGTGAACTGCTTAGGCTTTTCCGCTGGCTTATCTACAACTTCGGTAAACTCCCCGTCAATCGGCTCTTTACTTTCGGCTTTCGCCTTGGCTTCCATCCGTTCACGTTCTAACCGCTCCCTGTCCAGCCGCTTTTGTTCGGCTTCCTGTTCCTGTGCCAAGCGGTGGGATTCGGCCTGTGCCAGCATCTCAGGGGTGGCTTCGCGTATCGCTTGGGTGATGCTGTTTATTGTTTTTTCGCCTTTAAAAAACTCCAAAACAAGCGCTTTATTTTGGGAAATTTGCATGTATTTAAGTGCCTGCTCAGGGGATGAAATCCGTCCTCCGAGGACGGATTTGAGCTTTTCCCTGCAATAAATTTCCCACTTCCCATGGGGCTGTTTTCCCTTTGCCTCAATCAGCCTTTCGCCCAATTCAATGACCGCCAACACATACCCGCGTTTGGCGTTTTCCATCTTGTCATAAGCCTTGACGATTGCCACCAGATTTTGTTTATCATCGTTTGTTGTTATTTTTGTCATATCAATTCCATAATCCAAGGGTTCAGGTTAGAGCGGTAGGTAAAGTTTTCCCCTACCCGTATAAACAGGTTTGGGAAAACCATAATCCAATGGGACGAGGCCATCGCATTAAGGTATGGTGGTGACCAGATAGATGTTTGTCCCACCACAAAGCCAGACTTAATACGCCATCGGTCGCGTATCCTGCTAACGCTCTAGCCCAGCCCGTAGTAATGTTTTATCCTGATATTTGCTAGCCCGAAGCCTAAGCCATACCTGCCGGAGATTAGTCCGAACAGTGCCGTTTTTCGCATTGATTAAATCAGGAAACCCAACACACACACGCGCCGCTTTCCACACGTT
>Ga0208259_1000048_pt1 | contig 45661 bp, 41 predicted proteins | sample CryBogCBH22May08_FD_184618 | JGI IMG/M metagenome (GOLD analysis project Ga0208259, IMG submission 184618) | Freshwater microbial communities from Crystal Bog, Wisconsin, USA - CBH22May08 (SPAdes) | ecosystem: Environmental > Aquatic > Freshwater > Lake | place: Crystal Bog, Wisconsin, USA... | reverse complement strand
AAAGAAAAATAACAAACAAAGCATTCAAGACATTAAAGGAATTGCAAAACTTTATGGATAGGATTATCCAACAACACTTAAGCATGGAGCGAATAAAATCAATAACTCATACTACAACCTATGAAAAGGCAATTAATGCGTCTCTTATTCTGTAAATTGGTATAACTCCAATAAAGCAGTTACTCTTTTAAATACCTTACTTCGTAATGATGTTTTATGAGCATCTCTTCTAATGCATTCCTATCAGATGCTGTTAATTGTACTCTTGGTGATATCATTATAAGTCTATTTTATCTTACAACGTATTTTTATCCAAAATATTTAATTGACGATGTATTTAATCATGTATTAATATTATTTTTTTATCTTTTATAAAGCTAAATCCTCCTCAACATTCCTTTTAATTAAATTATATTGGTCCGTTAATAGATTACAATGTATTTGCAACAGTTTATAATGGTCTGGAAACAAATTATAATGCATTTGAAAAAAAATATATAGGCTTTGAAAGACTTTATATTGCATTTGAAACAGATTATTAAGAGTTTCCTTCATCTTATCTTGTTATTCCCGAATCGCACCCCGTCAGTACGCTCCTACAAGTCAATTCCAAAATTTCAGAAAGATAATAAGGAGCGTCAGACGGGTAACTTCCGCACTAATAAAATGCCATAGTTACATACTCCATTCCCGCCTTCGCAGGTGTTCTTTACCTAAAAAAAGCACCGCTCCTTTCAGAGCAGTACCTGTTTTAATGGCTGTACCTGTTGGGCCCTGAGCATATGCACTATCATCTGTTCTGATGTTCAGGTTATTTACTTAGTCTTTTGCTGGACCAAATGCAGATACATTTTTCACTTCCTGTGAAAGTGCAATGTGTTCTCCTATCCATACCATGTGCAGATCGCTACTGTATTCTACAATTATCTTGCAGGCTTCTTCCAGTAAATTTTGTTTATTAGTTAAATTAACCAACAGTTCTTACTACCCTACTCAGGGTATCGTATAGTTTATTTATTTTGATTAATGATTTTTCGTTTTTCTTTTTTTCTGTAATATCACTAATCATGGAAAGTGCCCCTATATGAATCCCATTGTTTGATAAAGGAGATGAGGAGAGTGATAATATTCTGCTTGTACCATTAGGTTGTATTGCATTTAAATCTGCTGAAATTTATAATTTACGATAAAATTAAGAAACGAAAATTTAGACCAAAAGGCTTTTACACCTATTTTCCCCATCTCAAATAATGAATCGGATGAAATTATTGAAAGGTTTAGGCATCGTTTGCGCTGTTGTATGTGTTTCAATTACCAATGCTCAAAACTACCATGCCTTAGCAGGTTCGCCATATGCTGGAGTAGAGAGTATTTTTCATAATCCTGCCAGTTCAATCAATCAGGCTTTTAAATGGGATATCACTCTTTTTTCTGTTCAAGCTACTGTATCCAATAAAGCTTTTGTAGTGGACAATTCTTCCTTTCAGTCGCTTCGTTATGGCTCTATTCCATATAAAGAGGCTAGAGTGGTGCTTACAAATGGTTATGAAAAGCGTTCGCTAAATGGAAATGCTGATGGTAGTATTTTAAACTTCAGATGCAGACTTAACAATAAAAGTGCTTTTACTTTCGGATTAAGAGGAAGAGGTTTTTTGCAAGCTTATGCCGATCCATTTATATACAGCGATACTATTCATAGTCTTAAAAGCTGGGCTGATGTAAATAAATCGGTGCCTAGTTTCAACGGTAATGCTACACATTCCGGTTGGATGGAGGTAAATTTTAATTATTCCAGAGTGTACCGTGATGATGAAGATACCAGAATTACCTGGGGCGCTACCCTTACCGTAATGAAAGGACTTTCTGGACTTGAATTCAACCCTCGTGTGATGACCTATGGTAGTTCTGTAAATGGCAATAATGTGCCTTATTACTTTATTAATAGTGGAAACCTTTCGTATCGTTATACCGAAAATTATGATTTGTACGATACTAATCAGAGTCCCCGTAGAAATGTAAGTACCATTCTAAACAGTTCGCTTAATTCTTTTGGACTAAGTATTGGTGTAGAATATGTATTAAAGAATACGAGTACTTCAACTTTCACTTCTTGGGGTGCACCAGATTGGAATGCCAAAAATTACGACTGGAAGTTTGGTGCTGCTATTCTAGATATAGGAGCTAACTATTACCGCTTTGGAAAAGATGCAGCTGAAAAAACAATTCCTACTGGACTTGTTACTGATTCTTTATTTAATAGATACAATATTGGCAAATTGCAAACTTTAAGAGATACTCTTCTGCATTCATACAAGAATAGTAGTCATTTGAATGGGCATTTCACAATTTACAATCCAACCAGATTAGTACTTTCTGCTGATAAAAATCTGGGGAATAATTTTTATGTAAATGGAGAACTGACTATTAATTTTTTCTCCCCGTATGCCCAGTCTATTTCTAAACTAAGAGAAGAGAATCTAGTAATTGTAACCCCAAGATGGGAAACAAAAGGGCTGGGTTTATATTTTCCTACTCAGTTAAATGCCGATATGCAATTCTGGATAGGAACAGCTATAAAACTAGGTCCACTTTTGGTGGGATTGCATGACATTGATTTCTTTAACTGGTTTAAAAAAGGCGATCATCAGTTGAATGGCGGTGGCTATGTAATGCTGAGCATTCATCCATTTAGAAAAGATAAAGAAGAAGATAGCTGTCCTAGATACTAATACATTAATGGGTTAAATAGCTGAATAAACTATATAAACAGCAAAGTTAATTTCGAAATCAGTAAAATAGATTTGCAATTTTGCCATGAACGTAGGTAAAATATGTATGTAAATTAGCAATTTTGCTCTGAACAGTTTGTAAAGTAGTATGAAGACACTGCAATTTGAATGAAAAATTTCAATTGTACTATGAACGTAATAGAAAAGGGGGTGAAGATTGTTGAGTTAGGTAAATTTATTTTAAAAGTTACCGTGAAGATTTAAGATTTAGATGTATAAATTTATTTAGAAAGTGTGTAATGGCGATTTTTTACATCAACCTTTTATAAGTAAACAGATCAAGACTAAATTGAATAACGAAGGTTTATATTAAGATTACCAGAAGCTGTTTGAATTAAGTATCTCCTATTCCTTATAGTGCTATCTGTACTGCCACTTTGTTAGATTATTGACTTTATCATCTAACTAAATCTGCAAAATCTGCTTTGTTCTTCTACTGATAATTCTAGTATTGAATTCAAAACAATATACTCAAACAACTTCTAAAATACAGTCTGTGATAATTTGATTAAAATAAATGTATGAATAGCTGATTTTTATGTATTAGCTTACCAATTTTGATGGATATCAATATAATCAAATTAAAAGTTTAAATTATGGAGTTTTTATTTTTTTAAGCATTGTTGATTTGATATATTAGCATCAAACTTCTATGCTTGTCTGTGTAATTGTATAAGACTCATTAGTAATACAAGTAATAGCCGTTTCTGAGTACCAACTATGGAAAAATATTCTATCAATAAGAAACTTAAAACTGGTATCAGTATTGCTGTTTTCACTATTGCGTTGGTATTATATATTTCCATTAATCAGCTACAGAAAATACGTAGCACTACATTAATGTTGAACCACACTGAGCAGGTAATACAACAAATTCAATCGATTGTATTAATTTCCTTAGATAATGAGATAGGTTCGAAAGGCTATGTGATTTCTGGAAAGGAAGCTTTTCTGGAACCGGTATTAAATTCGGAGAAGAATTTTAAAAAGAATTTGGTTAACTTAAAAGCACTGGTATCAGACAATCCAAATCAATTGAAATGGTTAGATTCTTTACAATTCTACTTTAATAAGAGAATAGAATTTACCAACATGCTAATAGGTTTATGTAAACAGAATAAACGTGAAGAGGCTGTAGCGGCTGTGAGTACTTTGAAAGGAAAATTTTTTACTGATAAAATCAGGGCTGTTGGTGCAGAAATGACTAGCATAGAAAACACTCTTTTGACAGAAAGAAAAAGACACAATGAAGAGGCCTCCAATAAACTAAATGTTTTACTCCTTACTGTTCTGCTGGTAGCGTTTATATTGAGTGTAGTATTTTTTCTGTTAATTCAATTTGATATTAAGAATCAGAGAAAATTGCAGGAAAGGTTGACCTACCTAGCGAATATGGTGGAACAATCGTCGGAGGCTATTTTTTCGCGAGGAAAAGATATGAAGATTATTAGCTGGAATAAAGGGGCTGAAAATCTGTTTGGTTATACTAAGGAAGAGGCTATGGGTAAAAGTGTAGCTGAACTAAATTTTACAGCACTAAGTGCTGAAGAGATTGAGACTAATAAACGACAAATATTAGCAAATGGAACATGGACTTCGGAGCGATACTTTTATCATCGCAATGGGAGTTCTTTTTATAGTATAGTTAGCTCTAATTGTATAAGAGATGAAAATGGAGAAGCGGTTGCTTTTTATTTTATAGTAAAAGATATCAGTCATATAAAAAGGCAGGAAGAGGAATTGCGGATGTATAATGAACAATTGGAAGAAAAGGTGAGAGAGCGGACTGCAGAGATTTTAAAAAGAGAGGTTCGTTTTAGAACACTACTTGAAAATGGGAATGATATAATAACTATGTTCAATCAACATTTTCAGGTTATATATAGAAGCCCATCGGCAGAGAAAGTAATTGGCTGGACTGAACAAGAAGTATCATTAAAAGTGAATACGGAAAACGTACATCCTGATGATAAAATAGTAGCTGAACAAAGCATACAGGATGCCAAGAATAATCCGGGCAAACCTATTTCCATTTCTTTTAGAATGAAGCATAAAGAAGGGCACTTTATATGGATAGAAGGTGTATTGGTAAATCTGCTTGAACTACCTGAGGTTGGGGCTATTGTTTTTAATTTCAGGGATATAACTGAAAGGAAAAGTGCGGAAGAAAAATTGATAAAGAGTGAAGAACATTTTAGAATGTTATTTGATCAGGGGCCGGATGGAATATTCATCAGTGATCATGAAGGCAATTATCAGGATGTGAACAACATAGGTTGTGATATGCTGGGTTATACTTTTGAAGAGTTGACGAGCATGAATATTGCTGATATTCTTGTGAAAGAAGAAGTGCCGCTGATACCACAGGCGATTTCTAATTTGGATGGCGGTATTACTTCGGTGGTATGGACTATACTTAGAAAAGATGGATCGACATTTTTAGGGGAAACAACCGGAAGGGTATTGCCCGATGGAAGATTGCAGGGGATAGTAAGAGATGTAACACAAAAAATAGCCAACGAGAAGAGTGTCGTGGCTAGTGAAAAGCAGTTTAGAAATTTACTAGATACTATGCTTGAAGGAGCGCAGTTGATAGGATTTGACTGGCGATATTTATATGTAAATGATGCTTTTACTCGTCATGCAAAGTATACAAGAGAGGAATTGCTTGGCAAAACTGTAATGGAAAAATTTCCTGGAATTGAAAAGCAGCCAATTTATATAGTGTATCAAAAATGTTTTGATGAAAGGGTAGCTATTCACATGATAAATGAGTTTGTTTTTCCTGATCAATCAATTGGTTATTTTGAATTGAGTTTTCAACCAGTACCGGAAGGGATATTTATATTATCTGTTGATATTACAGAAAAGAGAAGAGCTGAGATTCAACTTCAGAAACTGAATACTGAGCTAGAGGTTAAAGTAGATCAAAGAACTGCGCAATTAAAGAAAGCCAACGATGAGATGAGTGCTTTTACTTATTCTGTTTCGCATGATCTTAGAGCTCCATTGAGGGGTATAATTGGATTTACCGATATACTAGTGGAAGACTATGCCGATAAACTGGATAATGAAGCAAAGAGACTAACAAGTGTGATAAAGCATAATGCGGTAAACATGGCACAATTGATAGATGATTTGCTGACTTTTTCCAGAATGGGTAAACAAGAGATGGTAAAAGTACCTGTAGACATTCAAGTATTGGTGAATGAAATAATAGCTACTATACTACAGCTGGATAGCAAGCATGAAAAAATTGTATGGAATATTAAAAAGCTACCATTGATAAAAGTAGATGTAAGCACAATAAGACAGGTATGGATAAATGTTATTTCGAATGCAATAAAGTATTCGGGAAAGAAAGAGCAACCTGTTATAGAAATTGGTTCCTGGACAGATGATCGAGGGATTGGATTTTATATAAAGGATAATGGAGTAGGATTTGATGAGGCGTATAAACATAAGTTGTTTAAAGTATTTCAACGGTTACATAGTTCTGATGAGTTTGAAGGTACTGGTGTTGGTTTGGCTGTAGTAGAAAAAATAGTGTCAAGGTATGATGGTATTGTATGGGCTGAAGGAAACGTAAATGAAGGAGCGTGTTTTTATTTTTTGTTACCAAAGGAATAATAAATAATTGATTTGTTTTTAAAGTTTAAATAAATTGTTATGAATGAGAACTTAGTAGAAATACTGCTGGTAGAAGACAATGCATCTGATGCTGAACTAACTATAAGAGAGTTGAAAAAGAACAATTTAGCTAATAATCTTTTTCATGTTAAAGATGGTCAGGAAGCGATTGATTTTGTTTTTGCTACTGGGAAATTTGAACATAGAAGAGATATTTATTCTCGACCGAAAGTTATATTATTAGATATACAAATGCCTAAAGTAAATGGCATAGAAGTGCTGCAAAAAATAAAAGCTGATGCATGTACAAGGGCTATACCAGTGGTTATGCTTACATCATCGAAGGAGGATCCGGATATTAAAAGATGTTATGAACTAGGTGCGAATAGTTATATAGTAAAACCGGTAAATTTTCTAGGTTTTGCTGATGCTATAAAACACTTAGGTTTTTACTGGCTACTATTGAATCAAAAACCATAACTAAATAAAGTGAACAATCTAATTAATATACTTTTACTAGAAGACAGTAGTACTGATGCAGAATGGATAAAACATACCATATTAAAAGGTATAAAAAATTGTGAATTCAGTATAGCAAAGGATAAAGAAACCTATATGAGATTGCTTGAAGAGAACAGATTTGATGTAGTACTTTCTGATAATGATTTGCCGCAATATTGTGCTAAAGAGGCCTTACAACATTTACAAAAGACGGGTTATAATATTCCATTTATAATAGTGAGTGGCTCTATGCCTGAAGAGTTTGCTGCTGCGATTATAAAACTAGGTGCGGATGATTATATTCAAAAAGACAGGATGACCAGGCTACCTACTGCTATAGAGGCTGCTTTGCGGAACCGGAAGTCTGAAAAAGAAAAGGCAGATGCTTTACAAAAATTGGTAGAGAGTGAGAAACAATACAGGTCATTAGTTGAAAGAATTTCTGATGGTTTTATATCACTTGATACAGAATTGCGGATTACGTTTATTAATCCAATTGCTGAACGCTATCTGAATAAAAGTCCAGGTACTACGAAAGGGAAGGTTTTATTTGATGAAGTATCTTTAGATTACGCTGGATCATTCTATGAGGCTTTTCATAGGGCATTACGCTCTAACGTAAACATCTATCTGGAAGAATATTTAAAATCGGTTCAGAAATATTTATCTGCCAGTATTTACCCGTCTGAGACAGGCATTTCAGCTTATTTTAGAGATATTACGGAGAAAAAAAGGCTGGAAGCTAAATTGCAGGAGCAACAAAGGTTGGAACAAATAAAACTTACTGCTTCTGCATTGGAAGCTCAAGAAAAAGAAAGAAACGCTCTTGGCCTAGAACTACATGATAATGTAAATCAGATATTGGTAGGAACCACCATTCAATTGTCGCTTTTGAAGAAAAAGCCTGAGAAGGTAGAAGAATTTATTCCTGTATGCATTGAAAATATTAAAGCAGCCATTGAAGAAAACAGAAAAATAGCGCATGGATTAGTAACTCCAGATATGACCGTGAATGGACTATTGGAACAAACTATTGGCTTATGTGAAACTGTTTTAAAAACTGAAGGAATAAGTTCTGAATTAGACCATGAAGAATTTAATGAAATTTTATTGAATAATAATCAGAAAGTAGCAATTTATAGAATAGTACAAGAGCAGTTTACAAATATCATTAAATATGCAAATGCCAAACTTGTAAAAGTACATTTATCCACTACAGGAAATAAAATATTTAAAATGATTATTTTGGATGATGGGATAGGTTCAGAAAAGATAAACAGTAAAGGTATTGGACTGAGAAATATTGCCAGTAGGCTAAGTGTATTGAATGGAACTTCTGTAATTACAACTTCTGCAGGAAATGGATTTAAAATAGAAATAGAAATACCTATATAATTTATTTTTGTTGATCAGTATTGTTGCTAATAAACTTTTCGAGAAATGAAGTGGTGAGCGAAACAATGATACTAAATAATAGTGCTGCAAACCAATTCTCTACAATAAAGTCATCGACAATTACCGATGTTAATTTTACCATAAACACATTTATGACTATTAAAAATAGCCCTAGTGTAAAAACCGTAATTGGTATAGTAAGGAGTATAAGTATGGGTTTGATAAAACTATTGAGTAAACCGAGTACCAGAGCTACTAAAATTGCATTAAAAGATCCATTTACAGTGATCCCATGATTTTTTAGTAAATATCCAGCAAGTAAAACTGCTAATGCTGTTATTAAAGTTTTAGTAATAAAACGCATAATAATTATTAAAAAAATAGATAATAAAAAAAGAAAAACTAAAGACTATTAAAGTTCAAATAGTTTAAGAGGTTCAAATGGGTTGAAAGTTTAATACTATTAAATTATTTATTGAAGTCGGGTTTCCTTTTTTCCAAGAAAGCAGATACTCCTTCTTTCATTTCGGGTGTTTGAAAACATTCTCCAAAAGCATCTGCTTCTATCTGATAACCGTTTTGGGATTCATCGAAAACTGCATTTGCTGCTATAATACAATGTGCAATAGCATTGGGTGATTTAGTATTGACAAGGGATAGTATATCAGCAGCTTTTGACAACAATTCATTTTCATCTACTACATAATTTACTAAGCCAAGTTGTAAGGCCTCTTCGGCGTTAATCATAGCAGCTGTAAACAACAATTCCATTGCTTTTGCTTTTCCAATTAACTGCACTAAACGTTGGGTAGCGCCATAGCCCGGTAGTAAGCCAAGATTTACCTCTGGTTGTCCAAACGTAGCATTTTTAGCTGCAATTCTAAAGTGACAACTCATGGCGAGTTCGCAGCCACCACCTAAGGCAAAACCATTTACAGCAGCCACTACAGGTTTAGGACAATTTTCAATTTTAGCAAATACCTGATGTCCTCTTAATGAAAGTGCTTTTCCTTGTTCTGGTGAGAAGTCTTTAAATTCCACTATATCGGCACCTGCTACAAAGCTTTTAGTTCCTGCACCGGTAATGATAACTGAACGGATTTCGGCATTGTTGTAAACTTCGGTAAACAAAGCATCTAAATCGTTGAATACTTGTTTATTTAAAGCATTTAATTTGTCAGGACGATTAATAGTTATCGTTAAAATATGATTGCTGATAGCAGTTAATAAAGTAGAATACATATTTCCAAGTAAAAAATAAGAAAAGAAATGAAACAAAAATACAGATTAGAAGTTACGGTTTTGAGAAACCCATTCTTTAATATAATCTGCGATATCGGTAGTTTCCGTTCCTGGAGGGAACAATTTTCCAACGCCCATTTCATTTAACTCTTTCATATCAGCTTCTGGAATAATACCACCACCCGTTAGCAGTACATCGTTCATTTCCTTTTCTTTCATCAGTGCAATAATTTTGGGAAATACAGTCATGTGAGCGCCGCTTAATATGCTTACACCAATAGCGTCTACATCTTCTTGAAGTGCTGCATTCACTACCATTTCTGGTGTTTGACGAAGGCCGGTGTAGATAACTTCCATTCCTTTATTTCTTAAGGCTGTAGCAATTACTTTAGCACCTCTATCATGTCCGTCGAGGCCAACTTTTGCTACTAATACTCTTAATGGTCTTGAAGATTTGGTATTCATGCAATCAATCATTTAAACTCCTAGTTATACAAGTAGTAAGGAGCAAGTTCTGTATTAAACAAATAATAATACGGCGATAAAAATAAACAAAATGCGATTACTAATTGAATTGTTTTCGGGATAGTGCTTGCTTTCTAGCAATAATAGCCTGGTGTAAAGCTTCGTTTTGCTGGCCATCGGGTACAGAGTATAATGTAATTTTAAGATTAGATATTCTGGTGTAATTAATTGTAATATCGTCCATCTGATCGCCTAGTTTAAAGTGTTTAAAAACATCATCATCGGTTTTTTTAGATTCCCGGGATAACCAAATAATTACTTTTACGTCCATTTGTTCTGGAATCCATTGATTGTAGGAGCCGCTTTCGCAATATGCAAAAGGTAAACCACTTTTATTTCCAAAGTAGTTTAGTCCACCTGCTACGCCATATTCATCGGTCAATATTAGGGTATGAGATTTATCTTCTTCGGTAAGTGTGCTAAAAATTCGTAATGTTCTATCGGTAATTTCTTTCCAACCCAGCATATCGGCAAAGTCCTGTGGTAAAGCATGATTCTGCTGATCGTCCCATTTAAGTATACCTGTAGCGGTAAAGTGTTTTGTTTGGTATAAGTCTGACAATGCATCGGGAGGTAAAAAAGGAACAGCAAGTCCTGCTATATAGAGGCCGAATAAAGCTGAAAAAGTAATTAGTCCATAACGAATAAACTTCATGTATTTACGAGTAATTCTATCGAAATTATATGCCCCTAAAGCAATCAGACCAGGATAGGCGTTTAGGGCATATGAGCCTTTGGCATGAATATTAATCAGAAAAATAAGACTTAATATAAACGCATTTAAAATGAAGAGATATCGGGTTAACCCTTTTTTTGTAAGTATTACATACAGTATACCCATCATCCATAGATAGAATATTGGTAACAGCATCTGGAATTGATTATTTAGAAAATTGCCGGTAGATAAATTCTGAGAATAACTGTCCTGCATTTCCTGCAACAGATGTGTAATTGGGAAGCCATGCTTTGATTGCCAGAAATAAAGTGGGGAAACAATAGCAGCTAGCAATAGCAGGGAAAGATAAAAGTGATAATTAATATATACTTTAGCTTTTGGGCTTAATAGTATACCTATCCATAAAGCTATACAATAAAAGCCTAAAGAATACCGGCTTAAAATACCCAATCCTGCACTTACAGCAAAAAGGTATAACCAATAGCTTCTTTCTGTTAGAATATATCGAAGCATTGTAAGTACCATTGCAGCAGAAAAGAATAGATCTAAGAATACAGGGCTTAGAATATAATGTATTCTAAGTATGGAAGTAACTACAAAAGCCATAAATACCAAGAATACAGAGAAAGACCATCCGCCGAAGGCAACTGCGATTTCGCAGGTAAGATAAAATGTAAGTGCGCCAAAGAGAGACGGCCAGAATTTAATCCAAACAATATTGTTGCCCATTGCTTTAGTAATAAATGCTAGTGCAGAAACAAATGGAGGGTTTTCATAATAACCCCAATCGAGGTGGTTTGACTGATCTAAATATAAATATTCATCATGGTGAGGTTGATACGCTCCATTCTGTAAAACATAGGGAATGAGAAATTTTAAGATAGCCAGAATAATAATTAGGAAACGTATGTTCTTCATAAGACGACTATTGGGATATTTGCAAAAATGGAAAATAGTTTCCAATAATGCAATAATCTGGTAATAATATTTTACTTAATGATAAACGAAAGATACGATATAATATTATTTGATGGGGTGTGTAATTTGTGTAATGGTTTTGTAAAATTCATCATCAGATATGATGAGAAAGGGTTGTTTAAATTAGCTTCTTTACAATCTATGGAAGCTAAAATGCTTTTACAGAAGAATGGTTTAGCTAATTTTACTAATAACTCTATTGTTTACATTTCTGATGATAAAGTATACTTTAAATCAACTGCTGTACTTGAAATTTTTAAGAGATTAGGCTATCCTTGGAAAGCAATATATATGTTCATTATTTCCCCCCAATTTTTAAGGGATACTTTGTATAATGTTATTGCAAGAAACCGCTATAGCATATTTGGTAAAAGAAATCAGTGTATGATACCAAATGATAACATTAAAGATCGTTTTTTATAAATGAAAGTGCTGACTATATCGCTCTACTGAATAAATTCTTCTCTGATGGCTGTACATTTCTTAATAAATGAAGATCGAAAGCCTTGCAGATGTTTCTGATAAAATGTCTTCCTAAAGCAGTTACTTCTATATGTTGTTTATCAAAATGTACCAGTCCGTCCTGTTCTAAAGATTGTAATTCAGGTAAAGTGAATGCTGCTAATAATGGAAGATCTTTCTCCTGGAAAGTAGTGGATCCCATACAACTTACCTGCAGAATATATTTTCGGAAAGTAACATCTTCTTCCGATAAGAAGTAACCCTTTGTTACTGGCAACTCATTGTTTTCAATTGATTGATAATACTCATGTATAGTCTTATGGTTCTGTGCAAACGCAACACCCAAATCACTGATACTGGATACTCCAAGCCCCAACAACATTTCGGTACCTTGTGTAGTATACCCCATAAAATTGCGGTGAAGCTTTCCTTTTTGCCAGGCTATAAATAAGTCGTCTCCAGGAAGAGAAAAGTGATCCATACCAATATCGTGATAACCGTTTTGCATCAGCAGGTCTTTACCTAAACAATAGAGTTTCATTTTAATATCGGTTGAAGGCAAATCTTTCTCATCAAATAAACGCTGTCCTCTACTGGTCCAAGGAACGTGCGCATAACTGTAAAAAGCAATTCTATCGGGACGCAAAGTGATACACTGGTTGATTGTTCTTTCCATGCCTTCCAACGTCTGCAATGGTAGTCCATAAATAAGATCGAAGTTGACAGAGGAATATCCAATTTCTCTTGCCATTTCTACTGCATTTACCAGGTTCTCGAAAGGCTGTATTCTATTGATAACAAACTGTACTTCAGGGTCATTATCCTGTACACCATAACTCACTCTACGAAAGCCAAGATTGTAAAGTGTTTGTAAATGTTCTTTTGTAGTATTATTTGGATGACCTTCGAAACTGAATTCCTGATCAGCTGGAATAATCGCTTCGTTGAAGATGGACTGTAATAGTTTCTGAAGATTCTCTGGGGAAAAGAAGGTGGGAGTACCACCACCTAAATGTAACTCTGCAATGACAGGCTTTTCCGTCATAAGAGAAGTATATTGTTTCCATTCTTTAAGAATAGCTTTCATGTATTCTTCTTCCACATCATGATTGGTCGTAATTTTTTTGTTGCAACCACAATAGGTACATAGTTTTTCGCAGAAAGGAAGATGAAGATATAAGCTAATACCTGTTTTACTGTTTACAATAGAGAACTGTCTGGAAAAAGCATCTTTCCATTGATCTACTGCAATATGTTCTTTCCAGAATGGAACAGTAGGGTAACTAGTATAACGGGGAACCTGTACATTATATTTATTTAGTAAATCGACTGAAACGTTCATATTGCATTATTTAACTATGAATGCAAAGCTATCAGCAGGCAATATTAAAAATACTGACAATGGTTAGGAAAAAGAAATGGATTGTCATTTAAGTTTCAGAAAATAGAGATAATCCGTTGATGTTTGATTAAATGTGCTTTAATGCCTCTCGTTTACTTAACGGAGCTAATGTGTTGTTATTTACGAATTCTTTTACCCAGGAAGGATCGGTTTTGGCGTACTCTCTTAATGACCATCCAATAGCTTTCTGAATAAAAAATTCTTTACTTTTGTTACAGTTAAGAATATACTTTGAAAGCAATTCAGTATCGGTATCTTTTTTATACGATTTCTGAAACATGATACTGCAACGTTGTAACCAGAAGTTATTTTCTGTCTTATTCCACCTTCCTGTAATGGGTATTATCTGTTGAGGGTACAATTTAAAATAGGGGCCAAGATGTAAAGAGAAAATGGTATCTACCGAGTCCCACCAACTCTTAGACGTTATCAGGTATTCGAAAAAAGTGATTATTTCAATTGTCCAAAGTTTTTTATGTTTTGCTACCAGTTCTATTGCAACGTATTGATATTCTCTTTCTGGTAATTCCCAAAGCTCTTTAGCGCAACCAATAAGACTGGCTTCGGTAGCAAATGAATATTGTTTGAATATTGCCGTTTTTAGGGCTCTTCGAAGCGGAGTTTTAAGTCCAATAAATTCAAATTGATTACGCAGATAAGCCTTAGCTCCTGCAGCTATCTCCAAATTGGCATTTGCTGTAAAAGTTTTAATAATATCTTTAGTAAGTGGATGCATGTTGCAAAGTAAAAAGTAAAAAATCAAAAGGAAAAAGAATACTGCTGCTAAATGCTAAACGCTATTATAAAATAAATACTTACTGCTTGTATTATTCTATCTCTTCACTCCTGTCTACTAACTTCCATATTGCATTAGCTTAGCAAAGTCATCAAAAAGATACCTTGAATCATGTGGGCCAGGGGTAGCTTCTGGGTGATATTGTACTGAGAATGCAGGCTTATTTTTAACCCTGATACCTTCTATGCTATTATCATTCAGATTTATATGGGTAACTTCTATTTCGGGATGATTCATTACCTCTTCTGTTACTACTCCAAAACCATGATTTTGTGTAGTAATCTCACATAATCCTGTTACCATATTTCTTACAGGATGATTCAGTCCTCTATGACCGTGGTGCATTTTAAAAGTAGCTATATTATTTGCCAAAGCCAAAAGCTGATGACCAAGACAAATACCGAATACAGGTTTATTTTCCGCCAGAATAGATTTAATAGTCTGCACTGCATATGGCATTGCTGCAGGATCGCCTGGGCCATTGGAAAGGAAATATCCTGTAGGGTTAAATTCCTGAAGTCTTTTAAAAGATGTATTAGCAGGATGTACTTTAAGGTGCATGCCTCTATCGGTCATACACTTTAATATGTTTTGCTTTACCCCAAAATCAAGAACTGCTACTTTTAGTGGAGAGGTATGATCGCCCAATTCGTATTCTTCTTTGGTAGAAACTAAACCAGCAAGTTCCAGTCCAGCCATATCCGGACAATCATTCAATACTTTTCTTGCTTCTTCCAGATTGGTTATTTCGGTAGAAATAAGACAATTCATAGCACCTTTATTTCTAATATGAGCCACTAAAGCTCTTGTATCAATACCTGCAATAGCCACTAGGTTTTGTTCTTCGCAATAGTCCTGTAAAGAACTATCGGCCATATGCCTACTAAATTTACTTTCCAGATTACGTGCTATTAGTCCATTTATGGTAACTGATTTACTTTCTACATCTTCTATTTTTACGCCATAATTTCCAATATGTGCATTATTCATTATTAATACCTGTCCAGTGTAACTAGGGTCGGTAAACACTTCCTGATAACCTGTCATTCCCGTATTGAAACATATTTCACCAGTTACTGTACCTGTTTTTCCAAAAGATTGGCCATAAAATACATTTCCATCTTGCAGCATTAAGATGGCGGAAGGAGTCTTTACAGAAGTCATTTTGTAATTTGTGTTCTATTAGAGAAATGAAGAAAGTTGGGCAAAAATAAGGGTATACATTATTACCTTATCATAAAATATAGTAGTTCATTATTTCGTTTATAAATACTAAAAAGTAGCAATTTGTTTCTAAACTTCTTAAATTTGAGGTGCAGAGCAAATAAAAATCTATACAATGAAAACAATATTAGCAATTCTGGTCACCCTTATAATCCTTGCCGGAAGTTTTAACTCCTGCAAAAAAGAAACTATAATCAACAATTATACGGATACACTTATTTTACCCAGCACCCCTTCTATAGTTGGTACATCTTCTATCAATGGTGATACTACTTCTTTAACTGTTGATGGCATTACTATTCATTATTACAGCACTTCTCCTTGTGCCCCAAGCAATGAAATATTTTATTTCTGGGCAACTGGTGCCAGCTTACCTGCTAATACTTTATTGAACTGGTATTATGGGGATGGTAATAGTGATTTAAGCCAGCCTTTAGGTAAAGTAGTTAACCATTTGTATAATTCTGGTGGTAAAAGAACCTTGTTGTTGCAAATAACAATTAATGGAACAATTGTTACTACAATTACTACCACTACATTTTCATGGGGACAGAATATTTCTCCTACTGCAAGTTTTTATACGCAATTAAATGATGTTAACGACCCTAACTGGGTTGCTTTCAACAGTACATCTTCTGTAGGTTCGGGTGCAATTGTTAGCTATCAATGGGATTTTAATGATGGTAGGCAAGATACTACTTCAATGGCTTATCATGAACATTATTTCCCTAACATACCACAAGATAAAACCTATAAAGTAAAACTAACTGCAGTAAGCCAAGCAGGTTGTAAGAGCGATACAATTCAAGATGTAACTGTGCCAGCCAGTTATAATCTGCCATGTAGCTTTACCGCTCAGAACCAACATTACTGTTCGCCTGGTATTGAAAACACATATTTTGTAGCTAATACTACCGGTGTTCCGTCGGGTGTAATGTATTATTGGACTTATTCAGACGGCATTACAGATTCTACTCGTAACTATACCATTAATCATCAGTTTATTTATCATGGTACAAAGGCTGTTACTCTAAATATAAAGTTGAATGGAAGAAATTTATGTACCGCACAGCAAGGCGTAGTGGTTTATGGCGCAACGGCTACTCCAACTTCCTATATATCGCAAGCAACACCTGATAAAGCGCCACATTCAATATTTTACAATAGCGGTTCTTGGGCAAAAGATGGTTATACCATTACCAATTATGTTTGGGATTTTGGCGATGGCAGTACCGATACTAATAATGATCCGGGTATTGCACATACTTATCCAGCAGCAGGAACATATACTGCAACTTTAACTACCACTATTGGTGAATCGGGTTGTTCTAATTCTGTTACTAAAACAGTAGTTGTACAATAACTTATATAGAACATGCAAATAATAAAAAGGAATATATTGCTCATTATGATGCTATTGATAACAATAGTAACCATGCAATCTTGTTCTAAATCCGATCTCTCTAATCCTAATAATGTAGTATACAATGCACCAGATACCCTATTAAATGGTACTATAAAATTTACTGGAACAAATCATACTGTAACACAGAATGGCTTAACAATAAATTATATCAGTTCTTCCCCTTGTTACCCAAGCAATGAAATATTTTTCTTTACTGCCATTCCACAAGGAATTGATACTTCCAACGTTACTTATTCCTGGTACATTCAAGATGGTCAGAATCATAGTATTTTAATGGGGAAAAAAGTGCAGTACTTTTTTAATAATTCTGGAAGCTATTATATAAAACTACAAGCCATTTCGGGTAACAATACCATAGCTACCTGTACTACCAATGTGACCGCTTTTGGACAAAGAGCCAATAACCGGGATGTAGGTTTTTTAATAAATTATTCTTCTACTACCAATAAGCAATATTTAGCATTCAGTAGCACTGCTCAGAATCCTTTGGATGGTTATATCAATGCTTTATATTGGGACTTTGGCGATGGAACCAGCGATGGAAGCAATAATACATATCCCAATCATACCTTTCCTGCTATACCTGCCGATATGAATTATGCGGTTAAGTTATATGTAAACAACAATGCTAATTGTAAGGATAGTGCTATACATACCGTATTAATTCCAGCATCTTACTCTTTGCCCTGTGCATTTACTTTTTCTAGTGCCAATGCCTGCACAACTGGGGAAATCTTTACTTTTAAAGCAGATACTACAGGCGTTCCTACAGGAGCAAGCTATATCTGGGATTTTAAAGATTATTCAAATGGGTTTAGTGGTAATCCTGTTACCCATCAATATGCCTATCCTAATAGATATGATGTAACCATGAAAATAATGTATAAAGGAGTACAATTATGTAGCCATTATGATACTACCGTTTTTGCAAAAGGACAAAATGCAAAACCTTATGCTTACTTCTACAGTACACCAGAATCGGGGGATAGTACTAAATGGTTCTTTAACGATTTAAGTTCTTTTAATAATGGGGGTTATCTTGGTGATATTGTTTGGGATTTTGGGGATGGACATACAGCTCACCCCAATCAATATAGTCCAAGTTTAGATTACACTTATTCAGTTCCTACCACCACCCAACATTATACTGTAAAAATGGTTATAACATCCAATCTGGGTTGTAAGGATAGTACTTATCAGAACGTAACGGTGCCTGGACATTAACATTACGGTTGTGATAATTTGACAATAAGCCGAGGTAATATTTAAACAGCTGAAAAGATTACATTATGTGTAATGTTGATTATAAAACGCAGAAAGAACAAAGCAATATTTTGTATTGAACTCATTTAACCTTTTAAACCTATAAAACTGCTTAACCTTACTTAACCATTTATCCTAATGGAAGTTATAACATATTTACCTTCTTTGTTTTTCAATAGAATAGTAATGTTATAGTTCTTTACCTTACTGGTAATTTTTCCGGCAATGTACATGGTAGTTCCAGCTTCTCTTTGTGATGTAAGCTCAAAACCTGTTATTTTATTATCACTGTAAAAAGATTTGAGAATTACAGCAGCCTGATTTTTGCTTACATTTTTAATTTCATCTTTAGCAGGTAATGTAAAGTCTATTAAGTTATCGAAATAAGAACTTATTTCAGATGTGTTGGATGCTTTAAATGCTTTTACAATATCCTCGGAAGGTGAAGTATTCAAAACAAACGACATGGTAATGATACCTATGAATGATATTATAGTGGCTATTTTCATGATGTTCTGTTTTATAATTATAATTTAAAAAGCAACCAAAACTATGCCAAACGAGTAATATAAAACACAAATGAAAACAAATATTCATCTGGGATTATATGGAGATGGCAGATAGGAGACAGGAGATTGTAAATAACAAATACTTTTTATCGAAGTAAATGGAAGGTAATAAAGCTGATGGTATAGGCTAGCAGCGTCATGTAGGCAAACTGAAAGGCAGGCCATTTCCAGCTTTTAGTTTCTCTTTTTACTACGGCGAGTGTACTCATACATTGCATGGCAAACAAATAAAACATCATCAAGGAAATGGAGGTTGCCAGTGAATAAACCTTCTTACCCTCATCATCTACCTGAGCTTGCATTTTTTCTCTTAGCGATGATTTATTATTTTCTTCTACACTGTATAAGGTAGCCATAGTTCCTACAAATACTTCTCTAGCTGCAAATGAGGAAATAAGAGCAATGCCTATTTTCCAATCAAAGCCTAATGGTTTTATAGCAGGTTCAATGGTTTTACCCATAATGCCCGCATAAGAATGCTTCAGTTTATCGGAAGATAATATTCTTTGTAAAGAGTCTTTTTGCTGGGGATGTTGAATTAGGGATTGTTCATACTTATTATTGAGGTTAGTAAAAGTATTTCCCGGTCCAAAACTAGATAAGAACCATAGTACCAGACTAATCATCATAATTATTTTTCCGGCATCCATTACAAAAACTTTCACCTTTTCGAACATGGTGATGTAGATGTTCTTTAACTGAGGCATTCTATAAACCGGAAGTTCCAGAATAAAAAAGCTCTTCTCTTTTATATGTACAAATTTGCTGATTACGGTACTTACTATTAAAGCACCAACTATTCCGGTGAGGTATAATCCCATCATAATTAAGCCTTGTAAACTCAAAAAACCAAAGTAGTATTTGTTTGGAATAGATAAAGAGATTAGTATAGTGAAAACTGGTAAACGGGCACTACAACTCATTAATGGGGTAATAAGTATAGTTAGTAATCTTTCTTTTTTATTTTCAATATTTCGGGTAGTCATGATGGCAGGAACGGCACAGGCAAATCCACTTATCATGGGCATTAAACTCTTTCCATTTAGTCCGGTTTTGCGCATTAGTTTATCGCTCAAAAAACTAATTCTAGCCATATAGCCACTATCTTCCAGAATGGTAATCAATCCAAAAAGAATCATTATCTGTGGTACAAATACAACAATACCACTAAGACCAGCCAATATACCTTTGGTAAATAAATTGCTCCACCAGGTTTCGGGAAGTGCTGCAGCTATGTAGTTAGTTATATTATTAAAACCAGCTTCTATCCAGTCCATTGGGTATTGTGCCAGCCAGAATACACTCTGGAATAAAGTAAATAGAACTGTCAATAAAATAAGGTATCCCCAGAAACGGTGTAATAATACATTGTCTATTTTGTCGGTAAATATTTTTTTATCTTCAGGATGAGGTTCTACTACATTTCTTTTTATTAGCTCCCTTATTTTCTGATAACGCAATAAAACATCATCCGCCTGAGTCTTAATGGGATTAAATCCGTTAAGACGTTCTACTTTTTCAATATCTTCCTGTAGTTGATTGTTTAAAGGAAAATTTTCATGATTAATCAGATAATGAATAGCCCGGTAATTAGAAGCATCGGGTATTAATTTTTGTAAACCAACTATTGATTCTGGTGCTATTGACTTTACATCTATAAAATCGGGTTTTAATTCGTATGTAGCCACTGAATTACATACTTGAGCAATTACTTTTTTAAAAGTATTTACCCCTTTGTTCTTTCTAGGATTCACGGCTACTACAGGTACACCCAAATCTTTTTGCAAGCCTTCTATATCTATTTCAATCCCTTTGCTGGCAGCAATATCATTCATGGTTAAAACCAACATCACTGGAATTTTAAGATCCAGAATCTGGCTACAGAAAAGGAGGTTCCTTTTTAAGTTACTAGCATCAGCAACCAGAATTATAATGTCCGGTTTTTCAGCATCATCTTCATGCATCAACACCTTATAAGCCACCCACTCATCACTCCTGCGTGGATATAGCGAATATGTGCCGGGTAAATCTATTAGATTGGCAGTAATCTCCTCATTAATTTCCAGTACACCTGTTTTTTTATCAACAGTTACTCCAGGAAAATTACCCACTTTTTGATTTAATCCAGTCAGGAGGTTAAACAGAGATGTTTTACCACTATTCGGATTACCGACCAATGCAATATGGAAGTTCTTTTTAGTCACAAAGAGCCGCAAATGTAATAGGATAACAACGCTAAAAATTACTAATTGAGGAAAACTGCTTATACAATCAGGAATTCATGAGCTTAGATTTATTACTTCCTATACGGTTTGAATATCTTAATTAGTAAATTATAAACACCCAATATCTGTATTTTCGCAGCGCTGAAGAATAAAAAACATGAAAAAATTTATAGTACCCAATATATATAAGAGCGACATCATTTCTGCTATCAAAAAGAGCAGAAAAGAAGAGAATAAGATGAAGAAGGATTTTAGTCCTACACTCCTCAATCTTGGGGCAGTACAGATTTATCTTGCTCGTCATTTTGGTTTCTGTTATGGTGTAGAAAATGCAATTGAAATTGCTTTTAATACTATAGATGAAAATCCTGGTAAAAGAATATTTCTACTGAGCGAGATGATTCATAACCCACAGGTAAATGCCGATTTAAAAGCTAGAGGAATAGTGTTTCTTCAGGATACTTATGGAAAACAGATTATTCCCTTTGAAGAAATAACCGGGGATGATATAGTGCTGATTCCTGCTTTTGGAACAACGCTTGATATAGAAGAAAAGCTAAGAAATAAGGGTATAGCGGTAGAAAAATATAATACCACCTGTCCGTTTGTAGAAAAGGTTTGGAACCGTAGTCAGCAGGTAGCAAACAAAGGATACTCTATTGTTATTCATGGCAAACCAAAACATGAAGAAACAAGGGCTACATTTTCTCATGCAGCATCTTTTGCACCTTCCGTTATTGTAAACGATATGAACGAAGCCATATTATTGGCTCAATATATTACCCATCAGAAACCAGCCACTGAATTTGAGATTGATTTTAAAGGAAGATATTCTCCTGGATTTAATGTAGAAACTGATTTGCAAAGAATAGGGGTAGTAAATCAAACTACACAACTTGCATCCGAAACACAAGCTATTTCCGACTATCTGAAACAGACTATTATTAGTCACTATCATTTATCGGAGACTACAATATCCGATAGGTTTGCCGATACCAGAGATACGCTCTGTTATGCTACCAACGATAATCAATCGGCTGTAGCAACTATGCTGGAAACGAAGGCTGATATTGCAATTGTTATTGGTGGTTACAATAGTAGTAATACCTCTCATCTTGTAGAACTGTGTGAGAAAAAACTGCCAACTTATTTTATTAATTCTGCAAATGATATTGTCAATAAAGAGGCTGTCCATACTTGCAACTGGAGAACAAAAGAAGTATCTATAAAGAACAACTTTTTGCCACAAATTAATCCAGTAAAAATATTAATAACAAGTGGAGCCAGTTGTCCGGATATACTGGTAGAAGAAGTGATAGATAAAATTGCTTCCTTGTTTGCTGTTACCAAAGAGCTGGAAAATATCAAAGAAGCTTGGGAAGCAAAGAATTAAAGTTTGCTTTTATCAAATTTTGGTGCGCTTTTATAAAGTCTTAAATCTTTAGGATCACCAGAAAGAATACGTTCTGCTCCTACTGCTTTACCATTAGCAGGGCATCCAGATTTTTGAGTACGGCAAGCACCCAATAACATTCCTACAGATAATAATAACATTAATAAACGCATAAAAATTCTTTAGAGTACAAATAAATAAGAAAGAGATGGTATTTCAATCAAATACCATCTCTTTTAATTAAAATTTATTAAAGTTAGAAAGGCAAATCATCCACAGGTTCCGAAACATCCATAGGTCCATGTGCTGGTGCTGCACTTACAGGTGCACTTGCCCCAAAGTTAGATGCAATAGGAGCAGAACCATCAGTAGGTTTTGAACCCAACAATTGAATATTGTTTACCCTTAAGGTGATAATACCCGATGAGGCACCTTGCTGATTAGTATAAACCCGCACATCTGGGTTGCCTTCTACATAAACTTGTGTGCCCTTTTTAAGATAAGGCGCAATAGCTGTTCTATCTGTCCAATATGCACAGTCAACCCAAACTGTTCTGTCTTTTTGGTTCCCTTGTGCATCTTTAAAACGCTCGGTATGCGCTACTGTAAAATTAATAACGTTTCTTCCATTCACGTTATTAACCAGTGCATCTTTACCTAAATTTCCAATCACATTTAACTTTATCATATACTTACTATTTAAACATTTTTATAATATTTCGAAATATTTTAATATTCAAAAATACAGATTAACAACAGGATTTTTATAAAAGCCTGCAAAAATTTATACACTATCCAGGCCCTTGCTTTTTGTTATATATTTTTATTCTGGACATATATTTTTGTTTGATCTTACAAATGGCCCAGTCCCTTTTACATTTAACGCTAATCCATAAGCGCTCAATTCTTCCTTTGAAATTAAACCCTTAGCAGTAGCAAAGGCATGAATGTCTGGGGTAATATAACAGGTTTTATCTCCCATAGTTATAATTATAGTATTGCCCGATTGTTTTACAATTGTATCAGAAGGAACTAAAGCAAAAAGATAAGACTGAGCTTCTTTTTCGGGAGAGGCAGTAAAATCTGCCTCTCCGGTTTTTGTACCGGAAGCAGCATTGAAATTTGATAAAACATTCGGTATTACTTTAGAAACCGATTCTTCACTTGTAGTATTAAAACCAGTTGATAATATAAATGCTTTATTTCCATCTGCTACCAGGCTTACATATTTAGCAGTTTTTTTAAAAGCTTTATTCCATAATTTCTCCGTTACATTCTGTGCTGCTACAGCTGCATGATTGCCTGTGGCTGCATTTTTACTGTCCTCCCTAAGATTATTATTGATAGCGGTAAGTGATATGGTATCTATCGGTAAATCGGGCAATAAAGTACTCTGTTCATCAATTCCAGCAAGTACTACTATCCCTTTCATTACCTTGTTGGGTATAGGTAACTGAATAAATCCTAATGATGCATTTACTTTTAATATGGACATAATATATATTTTTAATTGGTTGTTAATATCAATTTTCAACGCTCTTTTATATCTGTTATATGCTATTTAATTGTTTAATATTCTGTTTAGATCTGCATTATTTCCAGCTAGATCTAGATTAAGAAAAACATAGTCTTTATCAATCTATCTACTCTTGAATAAATAAAATTCACTGTTGTATTAACTTTTCCTTCTTACAATTTTAATTTATCCAGCTCTAAACGGAAATTTTCTTGTTGGTCAATAATCTTTTTTATGCCAATATTTTCGATAATAAGAGGTAGTTTAATAATGTTATCTTCTTGCTCAACCAGTTTAATTTCTGATAAAATAAAATTTTGATCTAAACGCCTTCTGTTTTCTTATTAGTTATTCATTTTATGATTTATAAATTATAAATGCAGTAGAAAACGGAAATTATTATGTTATAAATCGTATAGTTATACAGCTAATTCAACTTAATAATTACCTGAACTAACTTTTTGGAAATGTAAAAGGTAAATATGCCTGTGTAAAGGCCTTAAGATTGCAGGAACAAAAATCCGGATTTTAAGTGGACTGCTTTAGGGTAGATGCTAAAAGTATTGATTTGCTGGAGGAAAGCTTTTTAGCAGAAGAGCGTAAAGTTTTTTGCTGATGTACTTGCTGAAGGCAAGATAAATTTATCGTGGAATATTTTGTGCTAAGAATGGAAGTATATGTCCTGTTTTCATTTTCTGGCAATTAAAGCACAAAAGTAATAGTTAATAAATTCAAATGAATAAATATTAATTTCAGAATATATCTAAAAAATATTTTTATTCAATAAAATAAATTCAAAATATCAATGGTATTATGGGTTTGCTGTTTAAAAACAGCATTAAAAATATATTTTAAAAGGGAATCATTGAAATAATATAAATGTTGAAATAAGATATTGAGTTTTCATATTATTTATTTAAAGTAATTTATAGTAGAATTGCTGGTATATTCACGGAAATAAACAGCGCATGAATCATATTATTGAAGCACATAGGTATATAGAAAATGCAAGGGAAATTTTGAAAGATAAAGCAAATAAAGAAGATGGTTTTTATCAGGATAAAAAATATGTGAAGATGGCAGGAAACACTGCTTACAATGGCGTTCTGGTTGCTTTGGATGGCTATTTTGGAATAAAGAAAAAAGGGCGAAAAAATGTAGAGTGGTATAAAGAAGAACTTGGCAAAACGGATAAGAAAATACTCAATTCTTTTTTGATAGTTTATAATGCACTTCATTTAGATATGGGATATGATGGATTGCCTAGTATAGTAATTTCCAATGAAGGTCTTAAACATGCCGAAAACATTATTCATTGGGTGGAAATGAAACAGGAACTAGTAAATGCCTGATTATTTAATTGTTTATAATTTCTATACCCTGAAAATTCCTTAAATCTCCTACCTGCTTCTTCCTTCTTGTTAAAAATCGTTCCTCTCATCCGCTCTATTTAATTTCTGAGGGCTAAAGTTTTACTTTTGTTCCTTTATACTCTAGTCGCAAATAGTGTTTATTTGCCGATTAGCATTTTTAAATAGCAGATTACCACAAAGCAATATTAAGTGATTAAGAAATTAGATTTACTTATACTCAGAGCATTCATAGGGCCATTTATAGCCACCTTTCTGATATCACTTTTTGTATTGATTATGCAAACCTTCTGGCTGTATATCGATGATCTGGTAGGTAAGGGACTTGATTTTAAAACACTTATTTATCTTATAGGAGTTATTGCTATTACCTGGGTCCCTTTGGCACTTCCTTTAGCATTATTAATCTCTTCAATAATGACCTTTGGTAATCTGGGAGAAACTTTTGAAATAGTGGCCATCAAATCGGCAGGCATTCCTTTGTTAAGGTTTATGAGACCTTTATTAATCTTCACCTTTTTTATTAGTGGCTTTGCTTTTTTATGTGCCAATAATATTATTCCTGTTGCACAGTTAAAATTCGAAACTTTAAAGCATGATATCATTTTAAAGAAGCCTGCTTTTGATATAAAAGAAGGTGTATTTTACAATAAAATTGATGGTTATATTTTAAAGATAGGAAAGAAAGAAAAGGACGATAGTACAATCCGCAACATCATTATTTACGAAAAGAACAGTGCTCTTCAAGATAATATACTGATTGCAGAAAGTGGTATTATGCGGGTAACGGCTAATAGTAAATTTCTGGAATTTATCCTTAAAAATGGTTGGCGCTATCAGGAGAAAGGATTGCGATATGCGCATAATACAGAGTTTATAAGAATGGGATTTAAAGAATATAAAAAGGTATTTGATTTAAGAAGTTTTACGATGAGTAAATCGCAGGAAGATGCTTTTAAATATGACCCTAAAATGTTGAGTATCCGACAACTAAACTTTACTATTGATTCACTTAATAAATATGCTAAGATTGGTAAAAGAAGATTAGAGTCTGACATTAATTCGAATATGCCTTTTTCCACTATTAAAGACAGCGCCTGGAAACATTACGATAAAGTATTTGCTGCTAAAAAATTCATTGCCATTAAAAGATCCGACTCATTAAATAGATCTATCTATAACCAGACAATTGCTAAACTAAGAACTGTTAGTTCATCGTTAAATGAAAATATTGAAGAACAAAAAATGAAAGATAAATCATTGAGTCTTCATTGGATAGAATGGCATAGGAAATTTACTTTATCGGTAGCCTGTATTGTTTTATTTCTAATAGGTGCACCATTAGGTTCTATTATCAGAAAGGGAGGTTTAGGAACTCCATTGGTATTTGCGATTATCTTCTTTGTTATTTTCCACTTGCTTAATACTTTCGGTGAAAAGTTTTCAAAAGAGTCTGTCTTGCCACCAGTTATGGGCATGTGGTTATCTACAATTGTTCTAATTCCGATTGGAGCTTTTCTTACCTATAAAGCCATGAAAGATTCTCAATTATTTAACCAGGAAGCTTATTATAGATTCTTCAATAGCATTAAGAAATTAGTTAAGAAATAATACTTAAATAATTCTTTGTTTCAATATTAATAATTACTAATTATCTATTATCAATATCCCATCGGTATGCATACATATTATATAATATATAAACCCTATCTGGCAGTATCGCAGTTCTCCCCTTTGGATGGGAAGAAAACGCTGGCGGATTATTTTTCGCTACCAAAAGATGTTTATCCGGTAGGAAGATTAGATCATGATAGTGAAGGACTTTTATTACTAACCAACGATACTGCATTGAATAGTTTATTGCTGCATCCTGTAAATAAACATAATAGAACTTACTGGGTTCAGGTGGAAGGAAATATTTCTCAATCTGCCATTGGGAGGCTGGAAAAAGGAATTAAAATTTCGATAGATGGTAAACCACATAAAACACTTCCTGCTTCTGTTCATATTATAGAAGAACCCAAATTGCCACCAAGAAATCCTCCAATAAGGGTACGTCAGACAGTACCAACTTCATGGATTAGTATAACACTTACCGAAGGAAAAAACAGACAGGTAAGAAGGATGACAGCTGCCGCAGGGTATCCTACGCTTAGATTAGTACGCTATAGTATTGAAGATATTTCGTTGGAAATATTAGAAAACGGCACTACGTTGGAATTATCTAAGAAAGAAGCTTATAGGTTGCTTCGGTTAGCCAATATCTAAAACTATTTTTAATATTTCCCTGGATTTGTACAAAAGTCCAGCTCTTCCTGAAGTGAATACAATAAAAGAGTATTAGGTAACTCTAATTCCTTTAACTGACAAGCCTGACAACCTCCAACAAAAAATTTAATCTTTGGATTTTGAGTAGTTATCTGTGTAAATAATTGTTTAGTATTCTTCAAATGAAGTGAGGAAGTAAGAACCGAATAAATTATATCTGGCTCATATACATCTATCACGGTCTGAACATCCGCATTGGGGAGATTGGCACCAAGATAAATTACATGATGATTGTTTAACTTAAGTAAATAGGAGTAAAATAGAAAAGCTAACTCATGTAATTCATGCTGTGGTAAAAACATCATTATCTTCTTACTATCAGCTTTATAATTTACAGACTGACCATCTATTGCAACTATAATTTTCTGGCGAATGAGGTTGGAAATAAAATGCTCCTGAGCAGGATTAATATTGCCTGTCAACCAAAGCATACCAATTTTTTCAAGGAAAGGATAAACAATGTCCAGAATTACAGATTGAAATCCAAATTTGAGAATGGAGGTATTGATTATTTTTTCAAATGCTTGTTCATCAAAATCAATCATGCTTTTGGTTAGCTGGTCAACAACTATTTCGTGACTATATTGATTATCTTCAATTTCATTTACTTTTTCTAATAATGCTTCTACAGAAAGTAAAGCTATCTTAGAAATTTTTAGTCCCTTTTTATTCAATAAAGAGATATTGATAATCTGCTTTAATTCTTTATCTGAGTAAAATCTGATTTTAGTATCAGTACGTTCAGGTTTTAAAATACCATAACGCTGCTCCCAGATTCTAATAGTGTGTTGTTTTATACCACTAAGTCTTGATAAGTCTGTAATTGAATATTTGATATTTCCCAATGCATTCATGTTTAGTATAACAAAGTAAAGGCAAAATAGTTTTTGTTCAACATTTTAATATTAAAACATAAACAAAAATTTGGTGAATAATAAAAACTGTTTAAGTTTGCATTATAAAACATTAAACAATATGGGAATAGCAATCGACAATTTTCAGTGGGACGTTATTAATTTATCAGATACTATGAAACCTTTTGCGTATTCTCTAACAAAGGATATGGAGGAAGCAAAGGATCTAATTCAGGAAACAGTTTACAAAGCCCTTAAGTATAAGGACAAGTTTGCAACAGGTACCAATGTGAAAGCATGGATGTTTATTATTATGAAAAACATATTCATAAACAACTACAGAAAAAAATCAACACAAAATGTAGTAAACGATTCCAGTGATAATCAATACTTACTTAATTCTACTACAAAGACTGTAAGTAACGATGGCTACAATAGATTAATGAGAAAGGATATTGACAATGCAATAAATAATCTGAACAGAGAAATAAAGACTCCTTTTTTATTACACTATGAGGGTTTTAAATATCAGGAAATAGCAGAAGAATTAGCATTGCCATTAGGCACTGTAAAGAGTAGGATATTTATAGCCAGAAAAGCTTTAAAAGAAAGTTTAAATGTTTATGCCTATTAAGAGCAAGTAATAGATAGGTTCTACACAATAAAGGTCTGAATATTTGGGCCTTTATTTTTTTCTGAACCATTCATATAATGAAACATTACATAGGAATAAAAGAAGATTGTAGATAGTATCTTCAATAGGTATAGTGGTAAGCCTAATAAAAAGATTTTCCTGGTTATTATAAACAACAATAGGAATAGAGGTTAATAGACCATTTACAATAAAGAATGGAATTAAACCAAAGGCATAAATTATCCAGAATCTTTTCCAGTTAATTCTTTTTCCATATGGTATAAATGAGAGAATTATTAATAAAATTCCTGTAATAATAAAAGTAAAACCAGTATACCATTTATGGATATTATTAAATCCAATTAATAACATAATAACTGTTGCTAAGGTATTTAAATAACGAATAGTTTTACCTGATTCAGTAAAGCTATTAAAGTACCGAACGGAGCAGTGATACATAAACATTAAACAGTAGGGAATAAATAGAAAGAATAGTATTTCTTCTATTGGTAGATGACCTAAATATAAACCAGTTATGTATTTTGGATTAAAGCTCCACACATCCATTATAGTAAACCATTCATCCCATACTATAAACAGAAAAGCAGTAATACATAATGCTTTGAAGATGGGCTTCCATTCTTTATAAAAACGGATAGCTGGATGAAATGAAAATAGAAAGGGGAAAGATAAACAGGCGATGTCTATTATCAGATAATAAAAATGTTCATTAAGCATAATAATAAAATTATTTTCTCAAAGCTTCCTTCCAGTATTTCAATGGAAAGAACAACATTCCAAACGATTCGCCATGATGTTTACCTAGATGTTTGTGGTGCATTTTGTGAGCCCTTCTTACTGCCCTTAAATAACGACTATTGCTATTGCGGAATATCTTGAAACGTTGGTGTATAAATATATCATGCACCAGAAAATAACATAATCCATAAGCAGCTATGCCCGAAGCAAATGCTACCAATAAACTATTGTGATATAATGCCCCAAAAAGGAAACATAAGAAACTGGGGATAGAAAAAATAAGGAAAAAACTATCATTCTTTTCAAAGAAAGTATCTTCTCCTTTCAGGTGATGATCTTCGTGTAAGAACCATAATAATCCATGCATCAAAAATCGATGAGCAAGCCATGCAACAGCTTCCATAGATAAAAAAGTAGCTAAAAAAACCAATGCAATTAGTATCATATATTTAATTCTTTACAATGAAAAGTGTTGTTCCAGACGGGGCATTATTAATTTAAACCAAACCGTAAACTGTTCAGGTTGTAAATGAAGCATATTTTTAATTTCCGCTAGAGAAAAATATTTCCAGTCACTTACTTCTTCTTTATTAATTGCTGGCTCACCATCATAATGTGCTATTAGTACATGGTCTAATTCATGTTCAGTAAGGTTGTTTTCCAATGATGCTTTATACTCAAAAGAAAATATATTGGTAAGATTAGTTACACATATTCCCAACTCTTCTTTCACCCTGCGTATTGCTGCTTCCTGAATACTTTCGTTTGGTGTTGGGTGACTACAACATGCATTGCTCCAAAGGCCTGCACTATGGTACTTATGACTTGCTCTCTGTTGTAACAATAACTGTTTATTTTTATTGATAATAAAAACAGAAAAGGCACGATGTAACCTGCCTTCCTGATGAGCTTGTAGTTTTTCCATGGTTCCTACCGGTTCATCTTTTTCGTTTACTAATATTACTTCTGTCATAAATATATTGCTAAGCTAATTTATGTAATTTATATCGGAAAAATGATTCAAATACGATGAATAATTTATTATAATCAGGAATTCTTACTCTTTCATTTTTGATGACCTTGGTAGGGAGCTTTTTGATCTTATTGAATAAGGAATAATAATATTTATAAGCTACATAAACACCAAGTCTGCTGGTAAGCGGAAGTTTAACAATACCCTCCAATCCTTCTTTAAAATCCTTTGCTATATCCTGAATGATATGTTCTTTGTTTTCATCATCCAGATTATTAAAATCTATTCCAGGAAAATAGGTTCTGTTTAACTGATGATAATCTTCGTTTAAATCTCTGAGGAAGTTTATTTTCTGAAAGGCAGAGCCCAATGCTTTTGCTGGCTGCTTTAGTTTATCAATCATCCTTTTATCGCCTTTACAAAATACATTTAAACACATTAGTCCCACAACTTCAGCACTACCATATATATATTCGGAATATTCGTGGTAAGATTGATAAGTAGATTTATGTAAATCCATTTCCATGCTCTTAAAAAAGGACTCAATTAAATGATGTTCAATATGATATTGATTAACTACTATTTGAAAAGCATTTAAGATTGGATTAATCGAAAAATGGTCTTCAATAGCCTTGAAGGTAGCTACTTTAAAATCTTCCAATTGAGCAGCCTGATTAATATGCTGAAAAGAATCTACTATCTCATCCGCTAGTCTTACAAAACCATAAATTCCATGAATAGGGGCATGAATAGAAGGCTTCAGTAATCGTATAGCCGAAGAAAACGATGTACTGTATCGTTCCGTTAATGTTCTGCTGTTCGAAAAACAAACATGATTGTATAATGCTATTTTATCCATATTTAGTTATTGCATTCTTTCATTACAAAATTTGCTACTACTTCTCCACTTACTAGTGCAGGAGGAACACCAGGACCTGGCACCGTTAACTGCCCTGTATAATATAAATTAGTAATCTTTTTACTTTTTATCTGAGGCTTTAAAATACTGGTTTGTTGTAAGGTATTTGCCAGTCCGTAAGCATTCCCTTTAAAAGCATTATAAGTGCTCATAAAGTTGCTAACTGAAAAGCTTCTTTTGTGTATTATAAGGTCTCTTATATCTACTCCATATCGCTCCTGGATTCTTTCTGCCATCTTATGTAAATATTGCTCTCTTACAATCTCAGAATCATTAGTTAATCCTGCTGCTATGGGTATTAATAAAAATACATTCTCACATCCTTCCGGTGCTACTGTCTTATCCGTTTTTGATGGACAACACATATAAAATAATGGGTCGGTTGGCATAGTTGGATGGGTATAAATCTCATCGGAATGTTTCTCGAAATCAGCATCAAAAAACAAGGTATGATGGGTTATAGTTTCAGGCAACTTCTTGTTTAATCCAAGATAGAATAGAATACAGGAAGGTGCCATCACCCTGCTATTCCAGTATTTATCAGAATAGCTTTTATTGTTATCTGATAGTAGCGTTTCAGTAAAATGATAATCCGCACCGGATATTACAACATCTGCATTGATATACTGAGTAGTAGTTACTATCGATTCAATCTTGTTATCATCAACTACAAAATCTTTCACCGTTTCGTTGAACAAAAAAGTAACGCCAAGTTCTTCCGCTATTCTTTGCATAGCCTTTACCGGCTGATGCATGCCTCCCATGGGGTACCAGGTTCCCAGTTCTATATCGGCATAGTTCATTAAGCTGTATAATGCTGGTATTTTTTCTGCAGAAGCTCCTAGAAACAATACTGGAAATTCCATCAGCAACTGTATTCTTTTATCCTTAAAAAACTTTGCTACATGCTTCTTCATTGAAGTAAATACATCTAGACTCAACACGCCTTTTGCAAAGTCCATGTTTACAAACTCCAGCACACTCATACCTGGTTTAGTTACCAGATCATTCATGCCTACATTGTATTTTATGCCAGCCTGATGCAAGAACTTCTCTAGTTGATTTGCAGCCCCTTTTTCTTGTTTTTCAAGTAACTTTCCCAAGGCTGCTGCTGTTGCAGGTATCTGCCATTCTTCTCCTTTATTCCAAACCACCGTATAGCTTGGGTCTAATCTTACCAGTTCGTAAAAGTCTTTAGTAGAATAATTAAACTGGTTAAAGAACTTTTCGAACACTTCAGGCATCCAGTACCAGCTTGGACCCATATCAAACAGGAATCCATCGGCAGCGTATGTTTGTGCTCTGCCTCCAGCCATGTTGTTTTTTTCTATTACAGTTACTTTCCATCCATCTTTGGCTAAGAAACATGCCGCCGCCAATGAGGAAAATCCTGCTCCAATTATTGCTACCGATTTCATTGTGACGAAAATAACAATAACGTTGTATTATTGTTTAACTTTAATAATATATTTATTAAACAAATTTATTTTGTCTAACATTTTATACGTCCATATATAAATCTGTTAAACTAATAAGAACAATCATAAATTGATATGATTAACAATGACATTAATCATGTTGGTTCTTTATTACTCTTTTTATGAATAGATTTGGCAAACTAAACAGAATAAGCATGAGAAAGATTGGTATCTTAACCGGTGGCGGTGACTGCCCCGGATTAAACGCCGTTATAAGAGGCGTAGTACAAAAATGTCTTTTACACGACATTCAGGTGTATGGTTTCCGAAAAGGCTGGTTGGGTGCTTTAACAGGTGATGGGGATGACCTTACCCTGGATATGGTGGAAGATATCCATACTCTTGGTGGTACTATCCTCGAATCTTCGAGAACCAACATTATGAAAGTAGAAGACGGTCCTGAAAAGGTAAGAAAAGTAATGGAACAACTTGGTCTGGAAGGCATTATTGCTGTGGGAGGCGATGATACCTTAGGTGTTGCCAATAAACTCCAGAAAATGGGTATGAATATGATTGGCGTTCCCAAGACTATTGATAATGACCTTTCCTGTACCGATTATACTTTTGGGTTTGATACGGCTACCAATATAGCTGCCGATGCTATAGATCGTTTACATACTACTGCCCGTTCTCACTCCCGATGTTTTGTAGTAGAAGTAATGGGGCGACATACCGGATGGATTGCCATTCAGGCAGGGATGGCTGCAGGTGCTCATATGATATTGATTCCAGAGTTTCCAAAGAGTATGGACGATGTAATTGCCGTAATTGAAGACAGAAAGAATAGAGGCAAAAACCATAGCATTATCTGTGTGGCGGAAGGCTTTGAATTGACTGGAGAAAAAATAGAAAGTATTGAAACAGATGACTTTGGAAATGTTCGTCTGGAGAAAAAAGAAATAGGGCCAAGAATTGCTAAACTGATAGAAGAAAGAACTGGAATAATTACCCGTTCAACTGTTTTAGGTCACCTTATCCGGGGAGGTACTCCTACTGCATTCGATAGAGTATTGGGAACTAAGTTAGGCGTAAAAGCCGCTGAGTTAGTTATCAATAATGCATACGGTTGCATGGTTGCTTTGCAAGGAAATGCAATAGTACCAGTAGATTTGGAAATGGCAGTAACTACTCAGAAAAGAGTAGATGCTGAATTCTATCAACACGCTGGTTATTTCTTTGGATAATCGAACCTTCAAGGGTTTAAAAGGTTCAAGACGTTCAAGGTTTAACGTTTAATACGTCCAACGGAATACAATAAAAAGGAAGGGTTCGTTGCACTTATTGTAACGAACCCTTTTGTATATAAACAGCTTTAGCTGTTCTCTCTGTTCTCTGTATTTTGTATTATTACAAATTCGCTGTGTAACTCCGTGTCGCCGTGCCTCTGTGGTTCAATGTATTCTGTATTAACATTGAACGACTTGAACCTTTTAAACTTCTTAAACCTACCTTATACATTAAACCTAAAATGCATCACATCTCCATCCTGCACTATATATTCTTTACCCTCTATTCTTAGTCTACCATTTTCTCTGCAAGCAGCTTCACTACCATAAGTTACAAAATCGTTGTAAGCAATTACTTCCGCCTTGATAAATCCTTTCTCAAAATCGGTATGTATAACACTCGCAGCCTGTGGTGCTTTCCAGCCTTTATGTATAGTCCATGCTCTTACCTCCTGTACTCCGGCAGTAAAATAAGTATCCAGATTTAACAGGTGGTAAGCATTACGGATCAGTCTGTTCAAAGCAGGCTCTTTCATGTTGTACTCATCCATAAACATTTGTTTATCATCAGGATTTTCCATTTCAGAAATCTGTGCTTCCACATTGTTACACATTACGATGATATCTGCTCCTTCTTTAGCCGCTTCAGCAGAAAGAATATCGGAATATTTATTACCGGTGTGCATGCTAGCTTCGTCTACATTCGCTACATACAATACTGGTTTATCGGTTAGTAAGAATAAATCGGCAATAGCGGTCTTTTCTTCTTTATCCAAACCCATAGAACGGACGCTCTTTCCTTCGCTAAGATGTTTCTTGCAACGTATTAATACTTCCAGTTCCATTTTCGATTTAGAATCTCCACCCACCTTCGCTTGTTTCTCCGAACGTGGAATCTTTTTCTCTACACTATCCAGATCCTTCAACTGCAATTCTGTTTCTATAATTTCTTTATCGCTGATAGGATTAATTGCTCCTTCTTCTCTTAGTACATTCTCATCTTCAAAACATCTTACTACGTGAATGATGGCATCTACTTCTCTGATGTTTCCAAGAAATTTATTTCCCAGACCTTCTCCTTTACTTGCTCCTCTTACCAATCCAGCAATATCTACTATTTCTAATTGTGTAGGTACAATTCTGTTAGGCAACACAAACTCTGCTAGTTTATCCAGTCTGGGATCTGGTACATCTACTAGGCCAATATTAGGTTCTATCGTACAAAAACGGTAATTGCTTGCCTGTGCTTTAGCACTATTACTGACTGCATTAAAAAGTGTTGATTTACCCACATTTGGTAATCCTACAATCCCTGCTTGTAAAGCCATATGTCCTTATTTTATTATTTTTCGAAGCGCAAATGTATATTCACAACCGATAAATCAATGATAATTTCTCTACATAAGTAGTTAATTGAAGTGTTTTAGATGCTTATAACTTATTTTAGTCGCAGATTATTTCTATTATTATGGCTTTAAATATAGTTTGGGTTGCTTTTTTTGTAATAGCATTTATTGTAGCCTGTATTAAATTCATCTTTATTCCCGGTAATACCGACATCTTTAAAATTCTCTCCGATGGTATTTTCGATTCTGCTAAATCTTCGGTAATAGATGTTGCTTTTCCTTTGGCGGGGACCATGGTTTTCTTTTTGGGCATTATGAATATTGCAGAGAAAGCAGGCGCTATCCTAAAGCTTTCCAAACTGCTGAATCCATTTATGAAAAGATTGTTTCCTGGCATACCGGACAATCATCCTTCTATGGGACATATGGTAATGAACTTCAGCGCCAATATGCTCGGGCTCGATAATGCTGCTACTCCATTCGGACTTAAAGCCATGGAAGGCCTGCAGGAAATAAATGAAGAGAAAGATACCGCCAGCAATGCCATGATCATGTTCTTAGTTTTGCATACCAGCGGACTCACCATCATACCCTTGTCTATCCTTGCTTACCGTTTGGCTTCGGGTTCGCACAATCCTGCAAGTGTATTCATCCCCTGTGTACTCGCCACTGTTTGTACTACCATCGCATCAATACTCATTGTTGCTTTCAAACAAAAGCTTAAATGGGATAAAGTACTGGTAGGCGGCATACTGGGCTTAGTAACATTTGTAGGCGTACTAATGTACTGGGTAAATTCTATGAACGATGAGCAGAAGAACCTGTTTGGCAAAGTAGCTGGCAATGTATTATTGCTTATCATCATCGTTGCCATCATCATAGGAGGGGTAATAAAGAAACTGAATGTATTCGATGCCTTTATTGAAGGGGCGCAATATGGCTTTGGGGTTGTATTAAAAGTAATCCCCTACTTTGTAGGTATGTTGGTAGCCATCAGAGTTTTCCGCGATAGTGGTGCCCTCGATTATGTGGTAAATGGCATCTCTTACCTTATTGGACTTACTGGTATAGATACGGCTTTTACGCCCGCATTGCCCGTAGCCATCATGAAACCTTTTAGTGGTGGTGGTGCAAGAGGACTGATGCTGGATGTAATGAAGACCCGAGGTGCCGATAGCTTTGTAGGACAGTTAGCGTCTACTTTCCAGGGTAGTTCCGATACTACTTTCTATATCATTGCCCTTTACTATGGCAGTGTAGGCATCAAGAAAATAAGGTACTCCCTTTGGGCAGGTATAGCCGCCGATTTCATAGGTGTAATCTGTGCTATTATTATAGGTTATATCTTTTTTAAACACTAAGGAAAGTAATAGATTATAAAGTTTTTTTATAAATATTTGATTACAAAAGGTATAAAAATTATACAACAAATGGTAATAGTAGCTAAACAGAAATTGTATGTATTCTCTATACAACTAACTATTAAAAACTTCATTTATGACAACACTTAAAAAAGACAAAAGGAAATTGACAATAATTGCTTTTGGTCTTAATTTAATCTTATGTGCCAATACATTTTTAATTACATTAAAATCATACGACAATAATATATTTTGGAAAAAAATTGTATCAACAACAGGATTTATAGTATTTCTTACTGTGACCATTTTACTTTTTATAAAAATAATTAAAAATGGGTATTTAAACAAGTATAAATAGCACTATAAAGTGATAAAAAGATAAATGAATTTATAACTATATTTTCTCAATTGATAGAGCTGTAAACATAATTAAATACATAATTATTATTGAATGCGAATTATTCAGTATTGCTTTTATAAAAAAGTTAATAGGTAATCAATTACAAAAGTCAACTTATAAAAAAGCCTTACAAAATCGCGTTTTAAAGCTGAAACTTGTAAGGCTTTCTTATAGTTAACTATTCTAATTCTGCTATGGGTTCACTAGTATATTACCTGTCATTTCTTTAGGAATTACTAAGCCCATAATATGCAATAGGGTAGGCGCTAAATCGCCTAGTTTACCCGCCGCTACCGTGCCCTTCCATTCCTTATCTATTACAAACAAAGGAACCAGGTTTAAAGAGTGTTGTGTATTCGGACTGCCATCATCGTTTATCATGTAATCGGAATTCCCATGATCGGCAGTAAGTAATATAGTATAGTCTTGTTTCAAAGCTGCGGTTACTACTTTCTCTACACAGGTATCTACTGTTTCTACTGCTTTTATTACGGCTTCCCATACTCCTGTATGGCCTACCATATCGGCATTGGCAAAATTTAGACAAATAAAATCGGCATACCCCTTTTCTATTTCAGGAACCAGTTTATCAGCCAGTTCAAAAGCACTCATTTCTGGTTGCAAATCATAAGTAGCCACCTTTGGAGAAGAAGCCATAATTCGGGTTTCGCCCTCAAAAGGAGTTTCTCTGCCACCACTAAAGAAGAAGGTAACGTGTGGGTACTTTTCCGTTTCAGCAATACGAATTTGTTTCTTGCCATTCGCTGCCAACACTTCGCCTAAGGTATTCACTAAATTATCGTTCTCAAACATCACATGTACGTTCTTAAACGTACTATCATATTCGGTCATGGTAGTATAGTTTAATGTAAGTGCTTTCATGTTTTGTTCAGGGAAATCCTGTTGGGTAAGCACTACCGTAATCTCTCTGCAACGATCGGTACGGAAGTTGAAACAGATAGCTACATCGCCATCTTTAATATCCGCATCCGGACGAGCAACCTTACTATTAATTATAGGCTTTAGGAATTCATCCGTTACCCCATTATCATAAGATGCTTTTACAGCCTCCAATATATTATCGGTAACAGCACCTTCGCCCTTGGTTAATGCATCGTAAGCAAACTTTACTCGCTCCCATCTTTTATCTCTGTCCATGCCATAATAGCGGCCTGTAATGGTAGCTATTTGTCCTACCGATTTATCCAGATGTTCCTGCAAAGCAGTAAGAAAACCCAGGCCACTCTTAGGGTCGCAATCGCGACCATCGGTAAAGGCATGGATAAACACTTTGGTTAATCCTTCTTTCTTTGCTACATCGCAAATAGCTTTCAGATGACTGGTATGAGAGTGTACACCACCATCGCTTACCAGACCTATAAGATGTAAAGGTTTATCGTTTTCTTTAGCAAAACGAATTGCTTTTAGTAACGGTTCATTAGTAGCAAATTCTCCAGTACGGATAGCCACATTAATACGTTGTAACTCCTGATAAACAATTCTACCAGCACCTAGATTCAGGTGACCTACTTCGCTATTACCCATCTGTCCATCAGGCAATCCTACTTCTTCGCCACAGGTAACCAGTGTAGAGTGCGCATATGTATTGTAAAGACCCGAAACGAAAGGGGTTTTAGCATTCTGAATGGCATCGGAATGTTTGTCTTTTCCAAGACCCCATCCGTCCATGATAATCAACATTGTTTTCTTGCTCATATATAATCTATTAAATTTTTGAAATGCAAAGGTGAGTGATAACACGAATTAAAAAAATGATATTTAGTGGTTGTAGCACCCAACATCATATGGAAGGCTTCTTGTTTTGCCTTCTAAATCAATATTCACAGGATAATTAGTATTACCAAAACCCTTGCATATAGATGAATCCTGTAAATGGAAATCATAATTATGGTTGCTAAGGTCTATAGATGCAAACGCTGGGGTAGAACCGCCAAATTCATGAGATGCATTAAACAATACATTGCCGTTGTTCAAACTTTTCTTTAGTTTGTATTGTACATTATTGAAACTAAGATTAAATCCAGCTCCTTTCTGATTCACCCCAATCTCATTATCTACCAAACCACCATATCCATAGATAATACTATTGTTAAATGTACAGTTTAAACTATAGGTTGTAGTACCATCATTATCGCTAATACTGACTACTGGTATTTTATGGGCCACATAATCGTTATCGTAACTTACAATAGTACACTGATTGAAAAAACAATTGCCACCAGACTGAATCGAGATATTAGTACCACAATTACTGATAAGGCAATTGGTAGCACTTACCGAGCTATTGGTAGCAAGAATCCCTTCGGCAGAAATATTATCTATTATACATTGGTTAAGGGTAAGCTTAGTGTGGGTAGACGGTTTATTTACATTTACACCTTGATAAGCATTTTTGATATTGGTATAATTCAAAACACTGCTATCACTTAAATCATTGAAGAATATACCCGGCCAGCTACCAGGATACTGACTATAAGGAACATCTAACCTATCACAGAGAAAATTGATTCTATTATTACTATCTCCATTAGCCTTTAAAGATCCAAAAATAGAAGCTGCAGCATCAGCATGAAAATATAATGAAGTGCCAGGGTTGATGGTTAATGTTACATTAGGATTAACCTGTAAACCACCTTGAATTACAATAGGTAAAGAGTCGGTGAAAGTTGTATCCTGAGCAATTACTTTATTGCGTAAATAAATAGCATTCCTTCCATAGGCATCCAGCTGAACAAAACGGGTATTTCCATTAAATGTATATCGGATACTATCCTGAACTATAAAGGGCAACTGTTGGGCATTAGTACCAATACTTACTTTTACAAAAATATATACACTATCATTTGGGGCAATTTCAATATTGGAGAAAGAAGTACCAGCCAGTCCATCTACATTCATACTGAATACAGAGGAACTACCACCCATCAGCTGGACATTGCTTAATACCAGATTCTGATCGTTGTTATTGAATATTTTTATGTACTGTGTTACCGAGCCAGCGGCAGTAAATACAGTATCGAAATGCAAGGTATCCGCAGATGTTAAAACAGAGGCATTTTTGTCGGTAATAGTACCGGTTTTTTTGCAGGATAAAGTAGCCACAAAAGCAGCCGACAACAGGAGTATAAATAAGTAGTTTCTATTCATTATTAACTATCTATAAAGATTTCAAATGTAAGATGCTGGAACGGTAAAACCATAGTTGTTTTATTTATAGCAATTATTTTACAGTTGAGAGGAAGGTGAATAAAGGATAGTGCATTAACAAATTAGCGTGTTTAATACTCAGCAGAAGAGAAAAGGGAGAAGGAGTAGAACAAATATTTATTGCTAATAAGTGATCTCTTCTTTAATCTCAATAACTATAACCAATCATCAGTTTTCATTGATTTTATTAATTTACTAAAAAAAATATCTTTACCCCATGAATCGATTGTTTGATGTAATAGAATATCAATTAAAGTATTTTCCAAAGGAGGATATGCTTAGTGCAAAAGTTGATGGACAATGGACAGCATGGAATACCGAAAAAGTACAGGAAACGATTAATCTTTTTAGTGCAGGATTGATGCATCTGGGTTTTGGTACTACCAATTTTACAGCTGAAGACAGTGATAAAATTGCCATCATCAGCAATAACCGTCCAGAATGGATTATAACTGATATGGCGGTTCAACAAACTGGTGCTATATTGATACCACTATATCCTACTACACATCCTAACGAGCTTATTTACATTTTAAATGAAGCTGAAGTAAAACTCATATTTGTTAGTGATAATACACTTTACGATAAAATTGTTTCCATAAAAGATCAACTTCCTTCTCTAATTGATATTTATAGTTTTGAAGAGATAATAGGTTGCAAACACTGGAAAGAAATATTCGCTTCAGAAAACAATAGCGGGCAGGTAAATCAGTTTAAAGCTACTATACCCGAAAGCCATATTGCTACCATCATTTATACTTCAGGTACCACAGGTTATCCTAAGGGAGTAATGCTTTCGCACAAGAACATTTGTAGTTGTGCTATATATAGTAAACAGAGTTTTCCATTTGAGGATGCTCCACACAATAAAGTGCTTAGCTTTCTGCCCCTCAACCATGTGTTCGAACGACTGGTTAGCTATATATTTATGTATAGCGGTGTAAGCATTTACTATGCCGAAACTATGGAAACCATTGGTGATAATTTAAGAGAAATAAAGCCCAATGGTTTTACTACCGTTCCCCGTTTATTGGAAAAGGTGTACGAGAAAATAATGACCAAAGCAGATGAACTGAGTGGTGTAAAAAGAGCTTTGTTCTTCTGGGCATTGAACCTTGGTAAACGCTACGACGTAAACAACAAAAACTTATTATATACTCTTCAACTAAGGTTGGCAAGAAAAATAATATTCAGTAAATGGAAGGCTGCATTGGGAGGCAACATTGAGTTTATTGTTACTGGTGGCGCTGCCTGTCCGGTTAACTTACTAAGAATATTCAATGCAGCAGGCATACCGGTGTATGAAGGCTATGGACCTACCGAAAACAGTCCGGTAATATCGGTAAACCGAAGGGCTAAAGAACATAATAAATTGGGTACGGTAGGAGAGCCCATCAATGGAATTACAGTAAAACTGGAATCCGACGGTGAAATATGTGTAAGTGGCACTACCGTAATGGCTGGCTATTACAAACATCCTGAATGGACTGCAGAAACCATTAAGGATGGTTGGTTGTATACTGGAGATATTGGCGAATGGATAGATAATAAGTACCTGAAAATTACCGATAGAAAGAAGGAATTGTTTAAGACGAGTGGCGGAAAATATATTGCACCACAGCCTATTGAAAACAAATTTAAAGAGCAATCTTTTATAGAACAGATAATGGTAATAGGCGACAATAGAAAGTTTGTAACGGCTCTTATTGTTCCGGCATTTCCTATACTAAAGGGATGGTTACACCATAAAAATATAGCTTTAAATACAGATACTGAAATAGTAAATCACCCTGCTGTAGTAGAAAAATATAACCGTATTGTTCAGGAAGTAAATGCAGACTTCAATAATGTAGAGCAAATAAAAAAGTTTGTATTACTTCCCGCAGAATGGAGTATTGATGGAGGCGAAATGACCCCTAAACTCAGTCTTAAAAGAAAGGTAGTACTAAGGAAGTTTGAGCAGGAAATAGAAAATATGTATCAATAATTATTGAACACTTCTTTGCAAAAACAACATTGTAATTGTATTATTCTATCTTCTCACCCCTGTCTCCTGTATTCAACCTTGAACTTCTTGAACCCCTTGTATTCTCCTATCTCCTTAATTTCAATACCTGTTTTTAGGTCGGAAGTTCTCATAATAAGGATAATAAGTTGGAAACCAGCCGATTAACCAGGCAGTTACTTCGTCTACAATTCGCCCATTAAAATCGTTAATATCATCCAGCATAATGCTGTGCAGTAATATAGATTTAGATTTCTTTTCAACGCCTTCCTGTTGATTATGCGATTGGTATAAATCCCAGGCCCCATAAAGATGCAATATTTCGTGTGCAATTGTTGACATTCTTATATCATTACCCCGATAATCTGTTTGGTAAACTGTAACACATTCTAAAAATCTTTTTTCTTTATCGCCTCCTTTCCTATAAGAAGCTGCATAACTTCTTCCCGATATAGCAGGAAATAATATTACCTGAATGTTATCGCAATGAGTATACTGTAAAAGAGAATCGTAATAAGACATTAAAGTAGGATGCCCTGCAGCATTCAAAACTTTTACGCCAAGGTTTCCAGTGTCCTTTCCTTCGCCTTTCCATTGATATATCTTATCTACTTTAATGTCGGCATCATCGCTGGTAGCTGTATCATAAAAGTTCACTTTTACACCATTGCTTTCTGCCTGAGATTGCAACCATTTATATGCTTCCCTAAGTTTGAAAAGTGCAATTTCTTTCTCCGATTTTTTCCAGGAATGTTTTCCACTCGATACAAAACAACAAACAGTGAATACCTTACCCTTTAATTGTTTTGCACTGCCATCTCTCCAGTTATCATCGTTGGGTTGTGCGTACAAAAAACCAGTAAATATCAAGGTAGTAACTAAAAGCAATAATTGTTTCATTAAGCAGCAGTTTAGCTTCAATATTATTTCAAATATAAAAAGTGGGCATAATTAAAATGATCTGTATTTTAATACGCGGTGTTACGCTGTTTAGCCGAAAAATTCCGTGTTTCAATGAATTTGTATACAATCCGCCAATTCGCTAATCCGCCAATCCGTTAATTAATTGCTTTCTCTTTCTCTCCTTTCTCTGCAGTGAATGTATTGTATTCAATCCGCCAATTCGCTAATCCGCCAATCCGTCAATCCGTTAATTAATTGTATTCTCTTCTCCTTTCTCTGCGGTGAATGTATTTGTATTCAATCCGCCAATTCGCTAATCCGTTAATTAATTGTATTCTCTTTCTCTCCTTTCTCTGCGGTGAATGTATTGTATTCAATTAGCCAATTCGCTAATCCGTTAATTAATTGTATTCTCTTTCTCTCCTTTCTCTGCGGTGAATGAATTTGTATTCAATCCGCCAATTCGCTAATCCGCCAATCCGTTAATTGTATTATCATTCTCTTCATTTTCAAACGACGATTCCGTATCCGGTTCTCTTTCTTCATTCCATTCCAGAATAAAGTTGTTGCGACCTTCTCCAGTCAATATTTTCATATATTTCTGTTGAACCAGTTCCAGAAGTGATAGAAACAGGAAGATGGCATGAATACGGCTTTCGCATTTTTCAAATACATTTTCGAAGGAAACAGTTTTTTCTGTTTGCACCAGGTTGCTCATATAATCGCGGCTTTCCTCCATAGTGTGGTTATATTGTACCACAGTATGTACCGGCTTGTTCTGCCGCTCGTGTACCCGCAGCATTACTTTTTCAAAAGCTTTCATTAGCTTAAATAAGGTAATCTGTTGTATTTCGGTGCCTTCGCTGGTTTCTTCGCCTATATTTTGCAGTTCCTTGTGTAAATTACCGCGTTTTACCATCATCATACGTTCCGCTTCCATCTCCATCATCTTCGCCGATACTTCTTTATAACGTTTGTATTCCAGTATCTTATCTACCAGTTCCTGACGAGGATCTATCTCGTTGCCATGAGCATCAACCTCTTTTCTAGGTAATAGCATCTTGGCTTTTATGCGCATAAGCGTAGAAATAAACAATATGAACTCGCTGCTAAGCTCAATGTTCAGCTTTTCGGAGTGTTGAATAAACTCCAGAAAGTCCTTGGTTATTTTGTTAATAGGGATATTGTAAATATCCAGTTCATCTCTTTCAATAAAGAATAGCAATAGATCGAAAGGACCTTCGAACTGCGGCAGTTTAATCTGATAAGTATCTGTATTCATACCGTACGGTGTTGAATTGCAAATTAATAATTAATAAATGATAATATGTAAATAAAATACAAGGGAATACAAGGCACAAAGGCAGCGAGGCACAGAGTAATACAAATACGGGAGAAGGTAAGGAGGCAATAGGGAATACAAGGTGAAGGGCATGAGAATTTCAATAATCAAACAGATAACAATATTATTAACGAAAAAAACAGTATCACCCATTAACCCTGATTTCGCAGTTGAATTCTTTATATCTGATTTAAGTGCAATAAAGACAAATGTTTGAAGCATATGGAATGTGTAATAGATTTTAATATGCTAAATCTAGCTTTTGTTTAAATTAAATATTTGAACCTTTTAAACACATATTACATCATAAATTTCTTAAACATTAAGTAAGGTATTGCTGATTTTACTTAATACATTGATAATTACCCTAATAAACACTGTTGTTTACTTTAGAATAATTTTTATCACTGAAAATAAATTCTAATTGTTAAAAATTAAAATATATTGTAAATTAAATATTACCTTAAAAAATATTTAAATTGCCAACTGATATTTCTGTCATTATGAATAATATTAAAATGCC
>Ga0208259_1000047_pt1 | contig 45966 bp, 38 predicted proteins | sample CryBogCBH22May08_FD_184618 | JGI IMG/M metagenome (GOLD analysis project Ga0208259, IMG submission 184618) | Freshwater microbial communities from Crystal Bog, Wisconsin, USA - CBH22May08 (SPAdes) | ecosystem: Environmental > Aquatic > Freshwater > Lake | place: Crystal Bog, Wisconsin, USA... | reverse complement strand
ATTATGGAGCATACTTTAAGAAAATGATGTTAGCATTTTTGGTATTAAAGTTTAAAAACAGAGAGATGTTATAAATAGCATTACCCATTCGAATATTCCCTTGCAATATGGTGATATTATTGGTTGATAGTAGTATTCACAAAAATAAAAAACTAGTATATATAGAAACAAAAAAAGGCAACTCTTTTAAAGTTACCTTTTTACGGGTGCCCGAAACTGGATTCGAACCAGCACACCCTTTCGAGTACCACCACCTCAAGGTGGCTTGTCTACCAATTTCAACATCCGGGCAGACTGCAAATGTATATCATTGAATAATATAATAATTCACCAAACAAAAAATCAATCACAGTTTCACTCACACGAGTATTAATGTATTAACAAATTTATGTTCAACTTCATCAATACATCTTATCCTATTTTTCAATATTTTCTTTTGAAATTAATTAGCATTTCTGCACCTGATCAGAATAGCTAAACAAACTTACATTCGCTCTGGAACTTCAATACCCAAAATATTCATACCTGTTTTAATAACTGTTGCAGTAAGTTGTGCCATCTTTAAACGAAGTAATTTCTTCTCCTCACTTTCTGCATTACCAAAAGAATGTTCTGCATACAATGAATTGAAAAGCTTTACCAAATTAAAAATATAAACAGCTAGTTTTGAAGGATCAAGATCAGTAGCAGATTCCTGCAGTACAGCACCAAACAATTCGATATGAATAATCAGTTGTTTCTCCAGCAATAACAGTGGTTGCGTGGCTTCCAGCTCATTATTATTATCCAGTTCAAACTTCCTCAATATACTTTTAATTCTGGCATGAGTATACTGAATAAAAGGACCAGTAAATCCATGAAAATCAATGCTCTCCTCCGGATTAAAAATCATCTTCTTTTTAGGATCCACTCTCAACAAAAAGAACTTCAAAGCACCCAGCCCAATGATATAGTGTAGTCTTTCCAGTTCATCGGCACTAAAGTCTTTAACCTTACCAAGTTCCTCCGTTTTTTGTGCTGCAATGGCAATCATTTCGTCTACTAAATCGTCAGCATCTACTACAGTTCCTTCTCTGCTCTTCATTTTACCAGTTGGCAACTCTACCATACCATAACTAAGATGATATATGCCCTCGGCAGAAGGCAGTTGCAACTTTTCGCAAATCAATTTCAGTACCTTAAAATGATAGTTCTGCTCATCTCCTACTACATAAATGCTTTTTTCGGCACTAAACTCCTTTTGCTTCTGTTCTGCAAGACCAATATCCTGAGTTATGTAAACAGAAGTGCCATCTTTTCTACGTACCAGTTTCTCATCCAGCCCATCTGCGGTAAGGTCTATCCAAACACTACCATCATCCTTCTTAAAAAATACCTTTTTCTCCAGCCCCTGTTCTACCAGATCCTTACCTAGTAAATAAGTATTGCTTTCGTAATAGGTTTTATCAAAGTCGCTTCCTATTTTATTGTAGGTAGTATCAAAACCTTCGTAAACCCAACCATTCATGGTCTTCCAGAGCTCCATTACCTCAGGCTTTCCAGCCTCCCAGTCTATCAGCATCTGTTGAGTAGCCTTCATAATGGGTGCTTCCTTCTCGGCTTCTTCCTGAGTTTTACCTATGGCAACAAGTTCTTTTACTTGCTGCTTATATTCATCATTAAATTTTACATAGTAATCCCCTACAAAATGATCTCCTTTAGTGTTGGTAGATGATGGTGTGGCTCCATTGCCAAACAACTGCCATGCAATCATACTCTTGCATATGTGTACACCCCTATCGTTAACAATACAGGTTTTTACTACATCGTACCCAACGGAATTCAATACTGCACCAATACTCCAGCCAAGAAAATTATTCCTTAAGTGACCAAGATGGAGTGGCTTATTGGTATTTGGCGAAGAATATTCCACCATCACTTTCTTTTGCAGTCTTTCTGCCTTTCCAAAAGAACTATTACGGAACGATTGCTGTAAAAATCCTAACCAATAACTATCTGCAATGCTAAGATTCAGAAAACCCTTGATTACATTGAACCCGGTGATAAAATTTTTATGATTCTCTAAAAGATAATTTCCCAATTCGTTGCCAATTACCTCCGGACTCTTTCTCACAGGCTTGGTATAAGCAAAAAGTACAATAGTATAATCGCCCTCGAATTCAGGCTTGGTGCCATTCACCAAAACTTCGTCTGAAGAAACATTCAGTTCGTATAAACAATTCAATGCCCCAGAAACAATACCTTTCAATTCTACTGTAATGCTCATCCTTTATCGTTATTTTAAGGCAAAATAATAGATTATCTGCTATATTCGCACACTTAAACAAATGAAGAGACTTCATCATCATACTCATACGGGCATTTTAAGGTTTATAGACCTATTTTACCCCCTATTCAGAAAGTTTATGCCTCATCAAACTTTCCGGTATGCAGCTTGTGGAGGATTTAATACCATATTAGATATTTCTATATTCTCATTATCATACAATTTAGTGTTTAAAAATGCGAATGTTCAAGTTGGTCCTATTCACTTAGAGCCTTATATAGCCTCTTTTATAACTTCTTTTTTCATTACGTTTCCAATTGGATTTTATTTGAGTCGTTATGTTGTTTTTCAGGAAACTTCCAGAGAAAAAAAAGAACAACTAGGCAGATATTTTGTAGTGGTTATTGGCTGTCTTTTCCTGAACTATATTTTTTTAAAGCTATTTGTAAAATATTTACATTGGTTTCCAACACCAGCTAAAATAGTTACTACTGTATTTGTTGTAATATTTAGTTATATCTCTCAGAAACATTTCACTTTCAAGAAGAAACATTAGATTATTGATCGGTTCTTTTGTTTTAAATTTTCTATTTCTTGTTAAAACAGATTTTGTTATTTTTATTATAATGCAAAAGCAATTATAAATATTTAACAAAATGCGGCAATCGTTTTGTAATTATTTAGACTCTAAATAAAAACATAAACTATGGACAGGAAAGAATTTCTTACAAGTATTGGATTTGGAGCTGCTGCAGTTTTAGTATCCAGTTGTATAGGAGGATGCAAAAAAACATCAATTACTCCAGCACCTTCAGGAGTTAATCTTACTATTAAACTATCCGATTACCCCGATTTAGCCAATGTAGGAGGAATGGGTACTTTACCTAATGGAATACTGGTAGCTTTAGCAGTTTCGGGTTCTTATATTGCAGTATGGCCGCATTGTACACATGAAAATGGTATAGTGGCTTACCACAAAATACCCGAAGGTTTCACCTGTCCGCTTCATGGTGCAAGATTTTCCGATACAGGAGCTAATGTATCTGGACCAGCAGGAAGTCCATTAACTCAATATACCGTAACGCCCAATACTGCTGCAGGTACATTAACAATCACTAGTATTTAATAATCTGACATAAAGTTTAGCATAAAAATAAATAGCGCTGTTTCAGTTAAGAAACAGCGCTATTTATTTTTAAACCAGTTCAAGTTTATTTAGCATCCATCAATGATACACTTCTATTAATAAAGTTGGTTAATTCTGCACCTTTTAATAAACCCTGAGAAAGTAAAGCCAGATCGGCAAGGTTTCTGATTTGTTTTTCTTTCTTCTCTATATCAGCTTCTTTTAATAGAGACTGATAAATAGCATGATTACCATTAACTGTCAAAGTAACTTCATCAGGCATTTGAGCATAAAATGCAGTCATTCCGCCACCTACACCGGCCATGTCCTTCATTCTTCTCATAAATTCAGGTCTTGTAGCTACCACAGGAGCTGCATCTGTACTTAAGCCTTTAACTTCCACTGTAACCGTTAAATCATTTACAGGAAATTCAAATAGTTTCTTTAATTCTTCCGATTCACTTTGAGAAAGTACACTTTCGTTACCTTCTTGTTTATCTATTAAATTATCTACTATATCTGCATCCACTCTTACGAAATGTACGTTTTCCCATTTCATCTCCATGTTATTGATAAAAGCAGAATCCACCAGTGTTTCCATCTTTACTACTATATACCCTTTTGCGGTAGCTGCCTGAATATAAGCATCCTGTTGAATAGGATTTGTAGTGTAAATAATAGTGTTTTTACCTTCTTTGTTTTTCTGGGTAGCTTCAGTTGCAGTTTTATATTCTTCTACAGTATGAAATTTGCCAGTAGTGTCTTCCATTACTACAAAACTGTTGGCTTTTTCTAGAAATTTGTCATCAGTCATCATACCGTACTTCACAAACAATCCCAGACTTTCCCATTTTTCTTCAAAAGCAGGACGTTCATTTCTAAATATCTCTTCCAGTTTATCCGCTACTTTCTTCGTAATGTGGTTATTGATCTTTCGTACATTAGGATCGCCTTGTAAGTAACTTCTACTAACATTCAAAGGAATATCCGGACTATCAATCACTCCATGCAATAGCATTAAAAATTCAGGAACAATATCTTTAACCTCATCGGTTACAAATACCTGATTGCAGTAGAGCTGAATTTTATCTTTCTGAATTTCATAACTCTGTTTAATCTTAGGGAAATATAAAATTCCTGTAAGATTAAAAGGAAAATCTACATTCAGGTGTATCCAGAATAATGGAGTTTCTCCATAAGGATAAAGTTCTCTATAAAACTTCTCGTAATCTTCTTTAGTAAGCTCACTTGGTTTTCTTACCCAGATAGGATTGGTATTATTTATTGGCGCAATTACAGCGTCTTCTTTCTTTTCTTCTGCTACATCGGTAAAGTAGATAGGAATAGGCAGAAATTTGCAGAACTTATCTAATATTCCTTTTACTTTAAAACCTTCCAGAAACTCTTTGCTTTCTTCATTAATATGAAGAATGATCTTAGTTCCACGATCTTTCTTCTCTACTTCGTACAATTCAAACTCAGGGCTACCATCGCAACTCCAGTAAACAGTAGGGGCCTCTAAATTATAGCTTTGGGTAATTACTTCTACCTTTTCTGCCACCATAAAGGCGCTGTAAAAACCTAGACCAAAGTGTCCTATAATATTAGCGTCTTTATATTTGGTAAGGAATTCTTCTGCTCCACTAAAAGCAACTTGATTAAGATACTTATCTACCTCTTCTTTGCTCATCCCTACTCCATTATCTTCAATGGTTAGTGTCTTTTCTTTAGCATCCAGAATAACATTGATTTTCAGCTCGCCTAATTCACCCTTAGCTTCTCCAATAGATGAAAGTGTTTTAATTTTCTGAGAAGCGTCAGTTGCATTACTTACTAACTCGCGAAGAAAAATATCATGTTCACTGTAAAGGAATTTCTTAATAATCGGAAATATATTTTCCGTCTGAACTCTTATTTGACCTTTTTGCATAGTATAATATTATTTGTGATGCTTGGTTTAGCAAACAGAATACCAGCTAGGTTTCACATGACATATTGACAGTAAAAAAGAGCCTTTACGACAGAAATAATTCTATCATAAAAGCTCTTGAAATGTATTTAAGAAATTATCTACCCTCTTACGGTATAATAAAGAGTTGTAAGTACTAATAACCCCAAAATCACAGCTACTACTGTGATAGTTGTTTTTTCATTCGAACTTATTACTTCTTCTGGATTGTAGTAGTTTTTGTTGTTCATAACTAATCTGATTGTTTAGAAAATATATTTTTAATATGTTAAGTACTGGAACATATTTACAAATAAATGCTTGTGAATTATGAATTCAGTACCTTAATTGGTTGTATATTTTTTTTCGTTTTTTTCATCTGGATATTGAATTTTGACTGTTGGTTATATTGAAATTTTACTGGATATTATAAAGACGGAACTCCTTTATTTTCAAGATCCTTACTCCTTACCCTCTCTAGAAATAAAGAGGGTAAGAAACAGCACAAAGTTTTTATTAGATATTGAATTTTGGATATTGGCTCTTAAAGAACGGAGACCTTGACTGATTTTCTGACTGATTTCTGATGTGCTGTTATATATTTTGATGTAAGGATATTGACTGTTTAAACATAAAATTTCTGCAGACTTGTTAATGCTGCTTTTTTCATTTTTATTAGTGATATAATCAATTTTAATTTTCATTAAAACGTTGTCATTATTTTGCTTTGACAGAACAAACATCGCACTACTTATACAGTTGTACAATAGCAAACTATATCAACTTTATGTAGGATAATATGTACTGCTGTCATATCCGATACACAATATCATCCTATCAGCAAACTAGTTTAATAGAAAATAAAAACAGTACATAATTTAATTTTTTACTCAACAACAATCACATTTACTAAAATATTTAAAAAAGATCAATAAATAAATTAATTATTAGTACTAAAACTAAATACAGATTTGTGTGATAGCTGTTAACAATTTCTAAAATATGTAATACAAAAAAGGGTATAATTATTTGAACAAAGCTTATTAAATAGTATAACAAAATAGGCATAATTGATAAAATGTTATTTATTTATTCTTGTATTTAGCCATTAGTAGGTTGTATATATTTGCCGCATGGTATTAGAGCAAGCACCCAACAATCAGTTATTACAAGCAGCAAATTCTTTTGGCACTCCTTTATATGTGTACGATTCACAAAGAATCACTAAACAATATAACAAATTAGTAAATGCCTTTAGTGGATATGATACTAGGATATTCTATGCATGTAAGGCTTTGACGAATATTAATATTCTGAAACATTTATTCAACTTAGGATCCAATGTAGATTGTAGCTCTTTAAACGAAGTGAAGCTAGCGATACATACAGGATTTACACCCGATAGAATTGTTTATACTTCTAATGGTATTTCCTTTAGTGAAATACTGGAAGTAGCCAATTTTGGAGTTTATATTAATATTGATAGTATTTCAAATTTAATAAAATTTGGAAAACATTTTGGCGCTAAGTATCCAGTTGGTCTTCGTATTCGCCCTAATATCATGGGTGGTGGTAATATTAAGATCTCCACTGGCCATGATATGAGCAAATTTGGTATTCCTATAGAACAAATGCCAGAAGTGCTTGAGATTGTAACTCAATATGATTTAAAAGTAAATGTATTGCATCTCCATACTGGTTCAGATATAAAGGATGTAGCTGTATTTGTTCAGGGAGTTGAAGTTATATATGATTTAATTCCATCCTTTCCATATTTGACCTGTATAGATTTAGGAAGCGGATTTAAAGTTCCTTACAGGAACGGAGACAAAGAAACCGATATAGTTCATTTAGCTGAATTGCTTAAAGATGTTTTCAATAACCATCCTAATTCAATAACTGGTCAAAGGTTTCAACTTTGGATTGAACCAGGTAAGTTTCTGGTAAGTCAATCAGGTTATTTAGTAACACAAGTTGCTGTAATAAAAGATACTCCTAAAACTTGTTTTGCAGGAGTAGATACTGGGTTTAATCACTTAATCAGGCCTATGTTTTACGATGCTTATCATTTTATAGATAATATTAGTAACCCTGAAGGAGAAAAAAAAGCCTATACCGTTACGGGCAACATTTGCGAAACCGACACTTTTGCTACCGATAGAAAGCTACCCGAAATAAGAGAAGGGGACTATCTAGTATTTTATAATGCAGGCGCCTATGGATTTGAAATGAGTAGCAATTTCAATAGTCGTTTTAAACCTGCAGAAGTATTACTCCACAATAATGAGTTGCATCTAATACGAAGAAGGGACAACATTGAAGATTTGTTGCTGAATCAGATAGAGGCAATCTAAATACTATAAATATAAAAGCTCCCGAATTGGGAGCTTTTATATTTATAGTAAAACTTTGATTATAAACTTTGTAAAGAGGAAACCACTCCTACTGTTCTCATTAATATTTGTACTTCTAGTTTAAGAGAATAGTTATTGATGTAGTACAAATCGTATTCTAGCTTTTGTAAATTTTCTTCAGGTGTAGCAACAGGATTGTTTACCTGAGCCCATCCGGTAATTCCTGGTCTAACAACATGACGAAATTGATAATAAGTACTTTGTTGAGAACATTTTTCTACAATTTCAGCTCTTTCGGGTCTTGGACCGATGAGACTCATGTCGCCAATCAATACGTTGAAAAGCTGAGGAAGTTCATCTATTTTAGTTTTTCTAAGTATAGATCCAACTTTAGTAATTCTACAATCATTTTGTACTGTATGATCAACATAGCCCGTAGAGGAATGTGTCATTGTTCTTATTTTGTAGATTGTAAATATTCTACCATCAAGGCCTACACGTTTTTGAGTGAAAATAGCTGGACCCTTTGAAGTAATGTACATAGCCAATAAACCCAAAAGCATTAAAGGAATAGCAATTGGTAAAAGCAGAATACAGATAGCAATATCCATTATTCTTTTAATCAGTAAGTTCTCTTTAGATATACTTTTCACAACAATATTTTCTGATGTATTTATAAATCCATTCGACATATTAGTTCCCGATTAAGGCTTATCCGACATTATTTTGGTTATATGATGGCCGCAAAAATATCGATAAATTCTTAAGCTCATACTATTTTATTAACCTAAGAATGACAAAAGACAGATATAAAACGCTGCATGTAATTGTAAAATATTTATTTTTTATATATTTTAACAGTAATTCTGATAATTTTTGAAGATAAAACGACCTTTAGTAAGGTGATTTAACTTGATTTTAGCCCTTTATTACACTATCTAATACATTTATCAACTTTTATGGCTTGTATTTAGCCTCATCGAAGATTTTAGCTTCGGGAGTCTGCAACAAATCTATTACCGTAGCTTTTGGATGTTTTTCCATCCAGTTCTTAACAATCTGCCAACCTACAAACTGACCAATAAATCCTGGAGATTCGGGGCTTATTTCTGGAGTAGCAGGACCGTCGTTGAGGTAAGGTGCGATAGTATTGGGTTCTTTTTCGAATAAAAGGTTATTCTCCACAAAGAAACCCCAGATATTTTTTTCGTTTTTAATACAGCCTTCCAACTGTTTAGCAGTATACCCAATTTTTAGAGAATCGGCTAGTTCTGGAAGTAACAAATCGGTCAGATACATTCTTTTACCTAATTCAATCATTTGTTGAATTAAATTCTTTCCTGCACTTTTTTCTGGATAAATGTCATCTATGATATTTTTTACAGAATTCACCACTATATATTCCTTACTAAACCTTCTGGTTTTATAAAATGGGTAAACCTGACTAATGTATTGATTTGAATAGGAAGAAAAGTTTGCTCCGAGATAGGATTGTAATCCAATAGCCAGACCTTGATAGGTTAGGGCATTTCCAGTACCTTCCAAAGGGCCAACGAAAGTAATGATGGCATTAGGTAGTTTGTACTGTGGAAAATAGTATTTAACATATTTAAAACTGTGTTCTATTGCTGCTTTTACCTCCTCCATTGTTTTAGTATCAAAAACTACTGCACTGGTATCTTTTATAGCGCGATATAGTTTATCGGTTAGAAATAAGCGAGTATACTTCAAAACACTATCCTGGTAGGGCGGAAAGGCCTGGATATTGTATAAATAATCTTTCAGAAACATTGGATAGGCAGCACTTAAACTATCCAAACCTAAAGCGATTCTGCTGGTATCCATTTTAAAGAAGTCGTTATCGAACCTTTTTACTTCCAAATGGACATTTATATTAGAAACATCAGGAATATTTCTTTTGTTCTTACAAGCAGTGAAAGACCAAAACAACAGTACTAAAACGCAGCTATAAACAGATTTCATAGTACAAATAAAAAGCTAAGAATACATAGTATTAAAAGCTGAATGTTAATTATTGGATTATTAAATAAACATTTAACATACAGCAATCACTAATACTAGTCTCTTATTCCTTTGGAGAGATTGATCATTTCGTCGGCTTTGCTTAGTACATAGACTGCTTTCCACATTTCCAGGACATCGGTGTACTTTACTTTGTAGGGCTGATAAATCGGATTGTCGCTTATTAATGCTAATTCTTCTGATTCATTAACCTTATTTATCCTTTTGTAAACAATACCCTCATTTTTGGACAATAGTATATAGGCATTGGTGGGTTTTATATTGTCGAAACTTTCTTCTTTTTCTGCTATTACTACGCTCCCACTTGGCGTTGGAAGCATACTATCTCCTACTATTTCGAATGCCCGGTAATTGCCAGGGGCAATCATTGGTAGTGTAAAAGTATTTAGTTCATCCAGAAACTCAGGGTCGGCATACCCATTAAGATAACCTGCGGAGGCTTTTAATGGCACAAATACTATTGAATGTTCTTTAGCATTGGAATTTAACTTCATTAATAGTCTTCGGGAGGTATAATCGTCCTTTACGGTGGTTTCTGCTAAGTTTTTAGATACCAGATCCTCCATGGATATATCGAATAGTTCGATCATTTTATAGATTAAATCGAGCTTCGGGGAGGCTCTTTCTTCTTCATAGGAACCTATGAGAGAACGCTTAACTTTTAATATAGACGCCAGATCGTCCTGAGTCCATTTGTTCTTCTTTCTTAGATAAACAATGTTCTTTCCAATATTTGACATACTAATAATTTTAGCGCTAAATTACTAATTTATTTAGTACTGCCAAATATTTTGCTAATTTTTTTAGAAAAATAGCGAAACGTTTACATTAAACCCAAATTACGCAATAGAATTCTATTACAGTTTTCAAATACTTCAAATACAAGCGTTTGCTTGATTTCTGTTATTATTATAGTACTATGATTGCTAACAAAAAATCTGCACAAACACTCGTCTTTATTGTATAGGTAACCTTCCTAACGAACGCTATGCGTAATCTAGGTTAAAGTTGATCTTTATTTCACAATATTATTATTTGGTAATTTACTATAAACTAAAGACCTGTAGTTTACTATAGGTAGGGCAGCAAATGATACGAGTAGTTTTGTGTAACGAAAAAGGAAAGATGTTGATTTTAAAGTTTGATTTTCTTTTCGTAAAAGTTCTTTATAAAACAGGTTTTAAAAGTAAGGGGTTGCTAAAAACAAGTAATGAGTACCTTTTGATTGGTAATGAATACCAAATGTATGGAAATAAGTTCCCTTTAACAAGTAATGAGCATCTATTAACTGGTAATGAGTACCAAATGTTTGGAAGTAAGTTCCAAATGACTGGTAATGTGTACCAAATGACTGGAGGAGAGTACCAATTGTCTGGAAATGAACATCAGTTGAATGGAAGAGAGTACCTATTGAGTGGTAATGGTTACGAAATACTCGGAAATGCGTTACAGATGGGTGGTTTAGGATACAATGCAAAAAGGCAAGGAGTAATACAAGGAATAAAATAATACATGAGAAAAAACTAAAAACTAAACATTTGAAAATTAAATAAATACAATAACAATTAAAAATTAAATTATGGAACTAGTACAAAGTGAGGAAATTGAAAGCCAAAGACTAATGAAAAAGATTGAGATTGCTAATCCTGAGGTATTGATTGATATTAAGGAATACCAAGGGCAATCGGATGCACTGACGAGTAATCTGGTTGTAATAGATGCAGCTATTGTAGCTCAGGCTAATATTGCTGAGGATAGTGTAGGGAGTGTGGCTATTTTGCTGACTAGTGCAGTAGATGGTATTATTACTTTGAATGGTAGAGCAATGACCATTGCACTTTCTACGGTGGATAAAGAACTGGGTAAATTATTAAACAAATCGTATACCTATTTTTACAGGAATACTAAAGAGATATGCGTTCAAAAGCTTGATGCTGCAGTACAGCTACTAGTGGATAAGCATCTTATATTAACCAATATAGACGCTGCTGACATTACTGGGATAAAAGCAAAAATAACGCTATATAAAACCAGTAAAGATGCGCCTAGAGCTGAGGTAGTAACGAAAAAATCGGATGGAACTGGTTGTATGTAATAAATGTTTTAGGGGAAAAAGAGACATTGCTGAGAAGGATATCAAACAAAAAGAGGCTGTCTTTCGACAACCTCTTTTTAAATATTATAAGCGAACTACTAGTAGCCCATGTCGCCCATTCCACCACCTGGCATAGCAGGAGCTGATGATTTAGGTTCTGGTTTGTCAGCAATTACACACTCGGTAGTTAATAACATACCTGCGATAGAAGCTGCATTTTCCAAAGCTACACGACTCACTTTAGTTGGATCGATAACGCCAGCCTTGAATAAGTTTTCGTACGTTTCTGTTCTTGCATTGAAACCAAAGTCGGCAGTACCTTCTTTAATTTTTTGAACTACGATAGAACCATCGATACCTGCATTAGCAGTTAAAGTACGGATAGGTTCTTCTAAAGCACGGCGAACGATAGCCATACCAGTTTGTTCGTCAGCAATTTGTCCTTTTACTTTCGGAGATAAAGCTTCGATAGCACGGATGTAAGCAACGCCACCACCTGGTACAATACCTTCTTCAACAGCAGCACGGGTTGCATGTAATGCATCGTCTACTCTGTCTTTCTTTTCTTTCATTTCTACTTCTGTAGCAGCACCTACATAAAGTACCGCAACACCACCTGCTAATTTAGCAAGACGCTCTTGTAGTTTTTCTTTATCGTAATCAGATGTAGTATTCTCCACCTGAGATTTGATTTGATTAACACGTGCAGTAATATCTTTCTTAGTTCCTTTACCACCTACAACGGTAGTATTGTCTTTATCGATTGTTACAGATGCAGCTTGTCCTAAGTAAGTAAGGTCGGCATTCTCTAATTTGAAACCTTGCTCTTCGCTAACTACAGTACCTGCAGTTAAGATTGCGATATCGGTCAACATTTCTTTTCTTCTGTCACCAAAACCTGGAGCTTTTACTGCAGCAACTTTGATAGTACCACGTAATTTGTTTACTACCAATGTAGCCAATGCTTCGCCTTCTAAATCTTCAGCAATGATTAATAAAGGACGACCACTTTGAGCAACTTTCTCCAGGATATGAAGAATGTCTTTCATTGCTGAAATTTTCTTATCATAGATTAAGATGTAAGGGTTTTGTAACTCCACCTGCATTTTTTCGCTGTTGGTTACAAAGTATGGAGAGATATAACCTCTATCGAATTGCATACCTTCTACGATATCAACCGTAGTATCGGTACCTTTAGCTTCTTCTACAGTGATAACGCCTTCTTTACCCACCTTAACGAAAGCTTCAGCAATTAATTTACCGATAGTTTCATCATTGTTAGCAGAGATAGTAGCTACTTGTTGAATTTTCTTAGCATCGTTACCTACAGTTTGAGACTGCGCTTTTAAATTTTCCACCACTAAGCTAACCGCTTTGTCAATTCCACGTTTAAGATCCATTGGGTTTGCACCTGCAGCAACCATTTTCAAGCCTTCGCTGATAATAGATTGAGCCAATACAGTAGCGGTAGTAGTACCATCGCCAGCAATGTCAGCAGTTTTAGAAGCAACTTCTTTCACCATCTGAGCACCCATATTTTCAATAGGATCTTCCAGTTCTATTTCTTTAGCAACCGTTACACCATCTTTAGTAACTTGAGGTGCACCGAATTTCTTTTCAATAACTACGTTACGACCTTTTGGTCCTAAAGTTACTTTAACTGCGTTGGCCAAAGTATCAACGCCTTTTTTCATTTTGTTTCTTGCTTCGATATCGAAGAATATTTGTTTTGCCATTTTTATTTAATTTGATAATTTGCTAATTAGCTGATGTGCTAATGAAGCGAATTTTATAATTAATAATTGATTGATTTTTGAATTGTTGTTTGATTAGCAGATTAGCACATTGGCTAATTTGCTAATTCACTTATACTATAGCAAGAATATCACTTTCTCTCATGATCAATAAATCTTGACCTTCGATAGTGATTTCTGTACCAGCATATTTACCGTACAATACTTTGTTACCCACTTTTACGGTAACTGGTTCATCTTTTTTACCTGCACCAACTGCTACAACAATACCATGTTGAGGTTTTTCTTTTGCAGTATCCGGGATAATAATACCGCCAGATGTTTTTTCTTCAGCTGCTGCTGGTTTAATAATTACTCTGTCGTGAAGCGGAGTAACAGTCAATTTCTTAGCTGCCATAAACTATAATTTTTATTTGTTAAACAATTTTATTTGGCGAATGACTTTGCAATTCTCTTGCCATGAAGGTGGTGAGGACATATTTTCACTGAAAAACAGTCGTTTTAAGATGACATACTGACAAAATGGTTGATTAAACCATAATTGTTCTGTCAAAATTGACACATTTATCTAATTAAGGCTATCAAATTGGGTATGATTTCCATTGATCTTACTTAATTATACCAAGATTATTATCCTTTACACAATCGTTTCCGTTGATTTTATTTTCTAAAATAGTAAACCTTACTATTTTAGTACCCTAACAATTGTAGTATGAAACGAAAAACATTCCTCAAAAAGGCGGGTACTGTTCTGGCAGGTTCTTTTATAGCCACTCATTTAAGTGCAAATCCATTTGGTATAAGTAGTGCCCAAAACAAGAAAATAAGAGTAGCCATGGTGGGTACTGGCAATAGAGGAATGGATATGTGGTGCAACCCTGTAATAAAAGAGTTTGGTGATGTTCTTGAATTTGTTGGCTTATGCGACATTAATGAAGGAAGAGTAAAATACTTTAAAGAAGCTACGAAACTTACCTGTCCTACATACACGGATTTTGATAAAATGATGCAGGAGACAAAACCTGATAAATTAATAGTTACTACCGTTGATGGATTCCATCATCAATATATAATTAAAGGGATGGAATATGGTGCAGACATCATTAGTGAAAAACCAATGACAACTACTGAAGCTAAATGTCAGGCTATATTAGATGCTGAAAAAAGAACAGGCAAAAAAGTTACTGTTACATTTAATTATCGTTATTCTCCTCATCGTCAAAAGATTTATGAATTGCTAAGAGAAGGTGCTATTGGAGAAATAATGTCGGTTGATTTTCATTGGTATTTAGATATTCATCATGGAGCGGATTATTTCCGCAGATGGCATAGATTAAGAGAGAATAGTGGCTCTTTATTGGTGCATAAAGCATCGCATCATTTTGATTTATTAAACTGGTGGATAGACTCTGATCCTAAGACCGTGTATGGAAACGGTTCACTAGATTTTTATGGTAAGAATGGAACTATAAGAGGGGAGAACTGTAGAGACTGTAATCATAAAAAAGATTGTAAGTTTTATTGGGATATTACTAAAAAGAAAGACTTATTTGAATTATATGTACCCAATTATAAATACGATCATTATTTAAGAGACGGTTGCGTATTCCGAACCGATACAGATATATTTGATAAGATGGCCGTTCAGATAAAATATATGAACAATGTACAGGTATCTTATTCCCTAACTGCCTATTCGCCATATGAAGGATATAGAATTTCTTTTAATGGTACCAAGGGTAAACTGGATGCATGGATTAAGGAAAAACAACCTTGGGAAGAAGAGCCTTTTGATGTAATAGATGTTACGACCAGTTTTGGTAAAAAAGTAACTTACAAATTACCAAATGATGAGAGTGGACATGGTGGGGGAGATGTTCGTATTCGCAAACAAGTATTTACTCCTGGAGAAGATAAGTATCGTCAGGGTGCTGGTTCGAGAGATGGTGCAATGGCAGTGTTGATTGGTATTGCTGCAAGGAATAGTATTGATACTGGAAAGCCTGTAAACATTGCAGATCTGACTACTTTGGTACCACAGGTGCAGAAAGCGTAAGAAATAATTAGTTGATTTGCTAATGTGCTGATGTGCTAATGAATACAAATACAGGTATTAATTTACTTAAAACTTAATACTAATAACTTACTAAGAAGCATAGCGCTTTTTGCGGATTATCTGCATGATAAATCCAAAACCCAGTATCAACAGAATTGGTAATACAATATTGATGATTTGCCAGGTCGTTTTCTGCTCGGCTACTTTTTGTTTATCCAGTAATCTGAGCTTGAATTCTTTATTCCTGCTTTCAAATATTTTATTATTACTAACCAAGTAGTCAATACTATTCAAGAAGAATTCTCTATTGGCAAAGCGATAATTTTCAAAAGGAATCATTCCCATAGGGAGTGGGCCATTAGTCTTTGAAATTGCATTAGTTACAATATCAGCATCGCTTACTACAATTTGTTTTCCTTCTTTTTCTCCTGATGCCAAGAATGCTTTTCCGCTATTCTTCTGAATGGAGTCAAGTACATTTTGTGTAAGTCGGTTTGCAAATAAAGATTTGAATTTACCCTCGAGTAATACTGCAACAGGAACGAAGCTTTTACTGAAACTTCTAAAATCATTTTCATCTTTCACACTATTCAGACTTACCATTGCAGGGGTAACCATGGTTCGGCTATTCGTATCGGTAGATAATAAGATTGTTTTACTGATACCGGGTGTTTTTATGGTGTCTATGCTCGAAGGAAATAAGGGCAATACTCTATCCAGGTTCTTTGAAATTGGATTATCCGAAGGAGAAGTTAAGAACGGGTAATAAGGCCAAGGTATTCTTTGCATCTTAGGGCTTCCATCAGGATTGTTTCCATATATCAATGGGATTTTAGAACAGTTTAAATCTTGTAATAAATCTCCATTTATACGTACTCCATACTGAAATAAAATGTCATCGATATTCAGGTTTCTGTCAAATGCTACAAAGTCGGCATTGCTGCGCATTAAGCTATCCAGTTCAGCATACAATTTATCTACAAACCATATCACTTTACCACCATGCATTACATACTGATCTATCTTCAACTTATCTTCCTCTGTGAATGGTTTGGTAGGTTTTACAATCATTAAAGCATCAATAGCGGTAGGGTCGGGGTAAGATTTTTTTAAATTAAAAACACCCAGTCTATATTCATTTCTAAGGTTTTCGCCCAAATCATTAATACTTAAATCTATTGGCTCACCATTGCCAATACAATAGGCTACTGTGGGGATATATTTACGGGTAATTTTATCTATTACACTGGCAAACTTAAACTCCAGCAAAGCCTCAGCAGCATTGCGTGTAGCTTCAATATCTTCTACAGGATTATCATTTAAAACATTATAGTTTTTAAATACTTTTCTACTACTTCTTAAGTCAATTGCCAATGGTCTGTAATTCTTATAATACACCAGTGCCGAAGGTGTAATAAGTTGATTAGTCTGTTTATCTTTTGAAGAAGATACAACTTCTGTTCTATCAAATACCACCCCCAGCTGAGCAAGACTATCATAGATAATCATTTTAGCAGTATCGTCCGTAACGCCCTCAGCAGGTTTTTCGAAAACAACCTTAATATTATTGCCTGCAATATTCTTAAACTCGTTTAATAAATCCTTGGTAGCAATACTCAGTTTTTTATAATCCGAAGGCATATCTCCTGTCAGAAATACTTTGATAGTAATAGGAGTATCAATGCTTTTCAGTAATTGTTTTGTAGAGGCACTCAGGCTAAATCTTTTTTCTGCAGTAAGATCTATTCTGTAAGAAAAGAAAGAAACAAGATATACAATGCTTACAAAAGCAAGGAGTAATAATAACCACCAGTATTTTAGTTGGAATATTTTTTGCATGATTTATTTTTAGCCTCACCCCTTCACCTCTCCAAAGGAGATGGGTGAGACCTCTACTTTGATTAACTTTCCTGCACTATAACAGTACATAAAGAAGAATTTATTTTTTTAATATATTTCTTTGTGTTATTAATAAAAAAAGATAAATAACACTAAGGAAGTAAATAATATCCCTTATATCTATTACCCCTCGGCTAATGCTACGATAGTGAAAATTAATTCCTATCATTTCTATGTAATATCCAAGATCCGATTTAAATAAAGGAAGCTTGCTTATAGCATCAAAACCACTGTATAATAGAAAGCAAATAAATGCTCCTGCAATGAAGGCTACTACTGTATTGTTGGTAAAACTACTGGCGGCAATACCTACAGCCGTATATACTGCACTAAGCATTAACAGGCCTAGATAGCTACCTGCTGTACCGCCAATATCAATTCCACCTACAGCGCTCAATTGCTGAATGCTTACAGCATATATTATGGTTGGCATTAAAGCTGCTGCTATTATAAAGAAAGCACCAAAAAATTTCCCTCTTACTATTTGCCAGGAACTTAGGGGGAGTGTTTTTAATATTTCAAATGTGCCCGATTTATATTCATCCGCCAATGTACGCATAGTAACTGTAGGCACGAAGAAAAGGAGTATCCATGGTGCGGTATCGAAGAAGCTTCCAAGAGTAGCATATCCAAAATCTAAGATGTTGGTATCAGGAAAAACAAATAAGAATAATCCAGTCAATAACAGGAAAATGCTGATTGCAATATAGCCTGTAAGACTACTAAAAAACTGTTGCCATTCTTTTTTACAAATCATCCACATAGGCGTCAAAGCTAAAGAATAGGCGTTTATTAGTTACTTATAATTTGTTATTATTGGATAATTTGTTCGAATCGTGCCAATTTACCATCATGATTTATCCCTTCCAATACTAATCTGTGCTTTTTAGTAATGTCGTTATTATAAAATTCTACCTTTACTCTTTTGGTAGATTTATCGGTTAAAATAAATGGATTCCAATAGAGTGTAGTTCTTATATCAGAAGTAGTATTGCTACTTGGAACAGCATAGTCTGGTGAATAAAACTCTTTGTAAGAAGTATATCCTTCCAATAGTTTATAAGGTATACCTACTCCTGGTTTACTTTGAACATCATTTCCTTTTCGGGTATAAATTGAAATAGCTCCACCTGCACCACCACCAATAGCGCCAAAGAATGGTGGTCGGAATATTTTGATATATGCAATGTCACCCATTGATAATGAATATAAAAAATCTGGTTCTGTTCTCATTTCATCCAGAAAAAGTTCGGTAGTTCCACCTCTCCATTTCAATGTTGTTTCGCCATCTGATTGTTGAGAAATTTGAAGTCCCGGCACTTGCCCTTGTAAATAGTTGAATACATTGATGGAACTCTGTGCACGCATATCATTGAGTACATCATATTGATAAGCATCGCCAGAAGCGAATAAGCCGGAAGCATATTTTTCATCCAAAACATCTACATTCTTTTTTGCTTTAGATTGGATAATGATATCCTTCATTGCAATTGATTTAGTTTGGTTATCCATTCTAATTCTTTGCTCTGCATAGTATTTTTGTTTTGCAATCCATGCAGTATCGGTTGACCATAAATAAGGCATCATTTCGTTTTCAGAAATATTCTCAGGATTAGGTTTTATAAGTCCATTGGATAGTTGTAATTCCGACGTGTTTCCTATATTAGGATCACCACCTATAAATTTGTAAAACACTTTAATGGTATCCATAAAAAATACACCACTTTGTTTAAATGTTCTATCAGATTTTACTGGAAGTATAATGGATTGATTTTTGCCATTAGGCTGTTGAATGATTAAAATAACCTGTTGTCCATTCTGGATTTTTTCGCGCTTAGAAAAGCTTACCAATGTACCTGCTATTTGCAAATAATCTGTATCCTTTGGATTGGGAATATAAGGAAATTTACCTTTAGACAGTTCATCCCATTTTATTCTTCTCCACCCGTTTGTCAACATTACTAAATCCAGTTGTGTGGGTGCGTCGTTATTATCTTCATTAAAGTAATAGGATGGATTGTGAACATAGCCTTTAAGATCTTCTGTGAGTAATAAATCGGTGAAAATATTATACGAAGAGTCGCTAGCAACTTCTGCATCTGTTACTGACAAAGACATATTGGATTTAATAGTATCGGGCACTTCTATTTCATACACATTCAATTGTCTTTTACCTAGCCCTTTGGAAAGAGAATGAATAAATGGCGAAAACTCATACTTGTGGTTATTAACAAATACTACTCTCTCTGCTATAGGCAACCAATCTTTGTTGAACAAAGTAACTTCCATTACACCAGTTGGCACATCTGTTAGAGGAATTCTGGCGGTGGCTGTGATTTTTTCGGAGAGGTTAATTGATGCCTTCGCAAATGGCTGTTGATGTAAATGGGTAATAATATGTAAGGATTTATATCTATCATCTGCATTTTCGGTTCTTGAAACATGAACAATGAGTTTATCGTCTTCCATATTTACCATCAATGAAGCTCCTTCTGCCTTAGCTTTTGGGAATACAGTAAATCCTTTATTATCAAACTCATCTTGCCAATATGCAACCAAAGAATCTGTTGAATTGGCAGCTAATATTTTAAAAGTTCCCATGCCATCATGCACCGATTTAAAGCTAACTAACTCAGTACCTTTAGTTACATTCTTTATTACTCCTTTACTAATTTTTACAGGAAGACCTTTCTGGTTATTTGCTTTAAAAGCAACATTAATATTCAAGCCAGCAATCACATTTCCTCCTTCAGGGAAAAAGTGTACCGTAGTAACTGGTTTTGTAATTGACTTTTTGTTGTTGAAAGGTTGATATACTTTAATATCTCTGTTGTAGAGGAAGGCTTTATCGAAATTTAGCATCCAGTTGGTGTATGCTTTAACGTGTATTGACTGTCCTTTATATTTCTCTGGAATATTAAATTGCCCTCTAGCTGTAGATTCAAATATTGCTGATTTAATATGCTTCAACAGGTTTCCATTATCATCATACCAATCGAAATAAATTGTTTTGCTATAATCTGTTAGTTCATCTCCTGCCAATAGATAAGCTTTGAACCAAACTGTTTCGCCTTTACTGTATAATGATTTATCGAAATGAAGATGAATCTTTTCCTGCTGAAAGTTTTCAGCACTTTTTAATAGCATAGAATCCAATTCCTGAGCATTCAATGAAGTAGACATTATGACTAATGCAAAAGCTACTAAAGTGCTAATTAGTTTCATACAAAATTTCTTGTTAGGTTAATGACATGCAAACATCTGCATAAAAAAACATGCAAAATGATTAAAAATTGCTAAACATTAGCTATAATCATGCCATAACCTACTAAAGAAATGGTAAATTAATCCCTTACCAAGTGAAAGTTTGTAAATGGATGATATACTAATGGAAACTGTTCAACCTCTACATCACTTTTATCCAGTCCAAAAGCTTTTTCATCGCTTAAGCTCATATCTTTTAGAATAAAATACGAACGTAGAATCATTCCTTGAGATATTGAGAATTCATTTTCTACGGAAAGGAACTTCTCGATTACTACAAATTTAAAGTCGGGTTCGTTATTGTACTTTGTAGAACCATCGGGACGGATGTGTAAATTCAGTTCTTTGTTAGCCACCAGTTCCTGTACAATTCTTTTAAAGTAAAGCTCTGTTTTTGGCTGAATTCTAAAACCTATATTGATATTTACTTTAATAATTTTATCATCCACCAGTTCCGAAACATTGTAGCTCATGGTGTATGGATCTTCTGTTCTGTTGATATGTAGAAACCAATAAACATCAGCACGTTTTGGCTTTTTAGCAAAGATTGATTTAATCACTTTTTCTTCCACTTGCGATCTACTGTTTGCTTTAGAAAGGTAGATTAAGTGAGTACAGAATTTAGGGATTGCCAGATCGGCACTTAGCTCCATAATTTCGCTTGTATATTTTCCTATATCTACATACTTCACATAGGAGTTATTAATTTTACGGGCATAGTACCAAACATACATCGTCATGAAAATGAATAGTTCAAAGAATAAGAACATCCATCTTTCCTTAATTTTAGCAACATTCGCAATGAAGAATGAAATCTCAACAATTGCAAACATTCCGATCACTAATGTTACATACAATTGTTTCCATTTTAATCGATAAATGAGGTAGTAATTCAATAATATAGTAGTCATCATCATAGCAACGGTAATAGAGAATCCATAAGCGGCTTCCATGGAAGTAGATGTTTTAAAATATACGACCATTAATATGCAACCAAACCAAAGTATTGAATTTACACTTGGAATAAATATTTGTCCTTTAATATCGGAAGGTTGACGAACAGTAACTCTAGGCCAGAAATTTAAGTTCATTGCCTCACTTACTAAGGTAAAAGAACCACTGATTAATGCCTGAGAAGCTATGATGGTTGCCAATGTTGCAATGATTACACTTGGCAATAAAAACCAGTGTGGCATCATTTCAAAGAAAGGGTTTAAATCGCCCAAATATGGACTATGTTGTTTATAGCTGATTAACCAAGCAGCTTGACCTACATAGTTTACTACCAGGCTTATTTTAACAAATATCCAAGTCATTCGAATATTTTTAATTCCACAATGCCCTAAGTCACTATACAATGCTTCTGCTCCTGTTGTACATAAAAATACAGAGCCTAATAACCAGAAACCTTTAGGATAATGAACTAATAAATCGTATCCATAATGAGGACTTAATGCTTTAATCATGGATGGATAATGCGCTATTTCTATTCCTCCAATTAATAATAACATTGTAAACCAGATTGCCATAATTGGACCGAATGCTTTACCTATTATATGTGTACCAAACCTTTGGAAAAAGAACAGACCGGAAATGATTGCAATTACAATACCAACGGTTAAAGTATTGCCGGGTATAATTACATTTTCTAAACCAGGAACAGCATTTAGTCCTTCAATTGCAGATGCTACAGAAATAGGTGGTGTAATAATACCATCGGCCAATAATGTAGTTGCTCCTAAAATAGTGACAATGATAAGGCGTTTGCTATACCTTCTTACTAATGCAAATAGAGAGAATACGCCCCCTTCTCCATGGTTATCGGCCTTTAAAGTGAGTAATACGTATTTGATTGTAGTCTGAAATACCAGCGTCCAGAATATAAGCGAAACACCTCCAAATACCAGTTTCTCATCTATTTCATGTTTCCCTACAACTGCTTTAAGTACGTATAAAGGGCTGGTTCCAATATCTCCGTAAATTATACCTAAAGCTACTAAGAGGGTAGCTACGGTAACTTTATTGGATACTCCAGATTTTAATTGACTCATTTGTTCTATTATTTAATGCTGCAAAATTGACCTATAATAATAAGGAATAAATTAAGGAAATGGTTAGGATATAAAGATTTTATAAAGATTATAAAACTTGGGCTTAAAACATTAGTAAAAACGATAACCTACTCCACTTTCAGTAAGAATATGGGTTGGTTTGTTGGGATTTTCTTCGATTTTCTTCCTTAGTTGAGCAATAAAAACTCTTAGGTATTGTGTTTCTGATTGATAATTTCTACCCCAAATTTCTTTTAGGATGTATTGATGGGTTAAAACCTTGCCTTCATTTTTAGCCAGCAAACAAAGTAGATTATATTCTGTTGCGGTCAATTTGATGGCAGTATCATTTATTTTCACATTCCTTGCAATCATGTCTACAAGAAGGTTGCCACAAACAATAACAGCATTATTTTCTTTACTTTCTTTACTCTGATTTCTTCTGATAGCAGATCTTATTCTTGCTAATAGTTCCGCGGTTCTAAATGGTTTAGTCAAATAATCTGTGGCGCCGTTATCCAACGCAGTGACTATATCTTCTTCATTATTCAATACAGAGAGAACTATAATTGATTTATTGTACCATTTCCTTAATTCCAATAATAATTCATGACCGTTAATATCTGGCAATCCAATATCCAAGATAATTAATTCGGGAGGATGGTTTGCCGCAATAGCTTCTCCTTCTTTCCCTGTTGCAGCCTTCCAAACTTTATAGTCGTTGCTTTCCAAAGCAATTTCCAGTAGTTTCCTAATTGCAGGCTCATCATCTATGATTAATATCTCGGTCTTATTCATTTTTTAGATTCTTGATGTAGTTGGTCTCAGTTGGAATTGTGATTGTAAACTTTGCGCCTCCCGAATTTATATTTTCCAGCTTTACTTTACCCCCATGCGCTTCTGTGAACCCTTTTACAATAGATAAACCAAGTCCTGTACCCCCAGTTTTAGAATTTGGTAGTCTATAAAATTTTTCAAATATATGCTCTATTTTATCAGTTGGGACACCCTTACCATTATCGGATATTGTTATAATACAATTGTCCGATTCGCAAGTAGCAGAAATCTTAATTGTAGAATCATCTGCTGTATATTGCAAAGAATTGTGAAGTATATTGTAGATAATCTGTTCTATCAATCCGCTATCTATCTTAAATAAAGGCAAAGACTCGTCTGCATCAAAAACAATTAATTGTGAATGATTGTCTACCGCAACCTTTTCTATAATATTAAAGACTAAATCATTCAAATCGCACCAGTCTTTTTTTAACTGCAAAAAGCCAGATTCAAGTCTACTCATATTCAACAAGTTCTCTACTTGCCTATTTAACCTCAGGCTAGCTTTTTCCATTTCGTTTAATAATTCAACACGATTTTGCAAGCTCAGTTTATCATAATTGTCCTTTAATGTGTCTGTTACTGCTATAATAGTAGCTATTGGTGTTCTTAGTTCATGCGATAAAGAGTTCAACAAAGTATTGTAAAGTCTGATACTGTTTTCCTTTTCCTCCCTATCTCTAGATATTTTCTCTGCTTTTCTAATTTTTATTGTCAGCACTGCATTGACAGAAGCGATGATGAAAAACATCATAAACATCAACTGATCTTCTGTGTTTCTGATATAGAAAGTATAAATAGGCGGAATAAAAAAGAAGTCCCAAATTGCTGCGCTCAAGATAGCTGCTATCATTACTGGAACAATACTAAAAAATATTGCAAGTAAATAAATTACCACCAACATCAATAATGCTACTACTCTATAGCCAATATACTGTTCGAACACAAAACAAATGGATGACATCATTAGTACAGAAATTATACTAGCAGCATATTGAAAGAAAGGTGTACCCTTTTCATTACTTTTCAAAAAATGAGAACCTGCTTGTATCATGTAACCTTGCGATAAAAAGATTTTGTAAATTAATAACATAAATAGTTCATCACAACAATTATTTTAAACTACTTTTTAATTACCTGCGATTTTTAATTGATTTCCGATCCAACTAAGTATATATGTTTACCTGTATTCAAAGTTCAATTCTAACACTTGCTGAAGTAAACGATTCATTATTTTCGATGTTTTATTAGATTGTCAAGGGTCATTCCAATACCTTTACCTATTCGCCATTATTAAGGTGAATCCATAATGGATAATATATCTATTAAGAACTGGGCAGAAGATGATAGACCAAGAGAAAAATTGTTAGCAAAAGGAATTGACAGCCTAAGCCATTCCGAGTTATTGGCTATCTTAATCAATAATGGTACAAAAGACAGCAGTGCTGTAGCGGTTTCCAAAGATTTGTTAACAAAAGTTGGTAATAATCTGGATAGAATTGGCAGGATGTCGGTAAAAGAAATACTACAGTTAAAAGTTAAAGGAATTGGGCCTGCTAAAGCCGTATCTATAGTAGCAGCATTCGAGCTAGGATTAAGAAGAGATAGTTGTAATGTTAAAAAAGATAGTTTTACCAGTAGTAATGATGTTGCTGCTTTTCTGAAAGCAAGATTGCAGTATAAAATGCAGGAAGTATTTGCCGTGACATTCCTGAATCAGGCAAATAAAATATTACACTACGAAATAGTAAGTGAAGGAGGAATTACGGGAACAGTGGCAGACCCAAGAATTATTTTAAAGAAAGCATTAGAACACAATGCTGTAAATATTATTCTATCACATAACCATCCTAGTGGAAATCTTTCGCCCAGTAAAGCAGATAAAGAATTAACACAGAAGCTTCAGCAAGCAGCCTTGTTGTTGGAGTTGAAAGTGATTGACCATATCATCATAAGCAACGAGGGTTATTTTAGCTTTGCAGACGAGGGTTTATTATAATTTATAGATCTTATTTCTTCAACAGCTTTTCAAAACAAACACTATTCTCCACACCTGCATACTGACCATAATTGGGTATAACAACATAATTGTTTTTCTGGTATAATCTTATCGCTTCTGGTTGTTTATATCCTGTTTCCAGAATACATTTAGCATATCCAAGTTCGAATGCCCATTTTTCTAATTCATTTAGAATTATAGAAGCAATCCCCTGCCCTCTTTTGTGAATTGGAACAAACATTCTTTTCACTTCCATTGTTACAGAATCATATTCTTTAACTGCACCACATCCTACAGGAATTTTTTGGTTGTACACAACTACAACATATTTTATGGTAGCTATTTTGTTGAATTGGGCATAAAATAAGTGGTCTGCTCCATCTCTTATAGCAAGGTCGCTATCGAGTTCCTTTACTAACTCCTGAAAGTGGATACTATCAGAAGTCGTTCTAACAATGTTGTACATAATACTAAGAAGCTGAATGAATTAAATATTTGATATACCTTATGGTGTGTTATCTGTGCTGCAACTTTTTATGACTTTTCGATTTAACATCCAACCAAATTTGCAAAACCTGCCTTGCTTTGCTACAGTTAATTGCAATAATAAATTTTAAACAATAAGCTGAAACAGTCTCTAATACATTTAAGTATTGAATAACGATATAAACTAAATATTACAAAGTCATTTCTGGAACAACATTAGGTACCACTATACGGCCTGCAGTCTTCTGTACTATTTCTTCAACCGAAACACCTGGGGCTCTTTCCAGTAGTTTAAATCCTTCTGATGTAATTTCCAATACTGCTAATTCTGTCACTACTTTTTTTACGCATTTTACTCCAGTAAGTGGCAACTGGCAAGAAGGCAATAGTTTGCTTTCGCCTTTAGGATTGGTGTGCATCATAGCTACTATTATATTTTTAGCACTAGCTACCAGATCCATAGCTCCTCCCATTCCTTTCACCATTTTACCGGGTATTTTCCAGTTAGCTATATCTCCGCTATCACTTACTTCCATTGCCCCTAAGATGGTTAAATCTATTTTACCAGCTCTTATCATTCCAAAGCTTTCTGCACTATCAAAAAAAGATGATCCTGGTATAATTGTAACTGTTTCTTTTCCAGCATTTATCAAATCAGCATCTATATCATCTTCTTTAGGATAAGGACCAATTCCAAGTATCCCATTTTCACTCTGTAAAACCACATCTATTCCTACTGGTATATAATTTGCTACCAAGGTAGGAATACCTATTCCCAAATTTACATACATTCCATCCTTCAACTCCTGCGCAATTCTTTTTGCAATTCCGTATTTATCTAACATATTTTTAAATTTGAAAATTTGGAAACTTAATAATGTAATACACTCATATAAATGGAATACACTATACAATTTTTATACTATATAATTAGTTTACAATTGTTTTAATATTTTTTGATGAGGATATAATTTTGGTCGATATTTTATTTGTCTCCAGTATATCTTGCGATAGCTTGCAAATAGGTGGCACATAAACTGAACTACTGCAAAGCCTTAGCCAATAATCTGTTTCATAGGTCTCGGTTGATGCAATTTTCATTTTAATAATAAAATCTATTTTACTTTCAACATTTTTAGGTTCAGAATCATTTGCGCCTGAAGAAATACTAAAAGCATATAATTGATTGGACAGTTTAAAGCGATTCAAATTATAAACACGTTCAATAAAATTAATACTTGCTAAAACTAAATCTCCTGTTTTATTAATTACAATATTGGTCATATCATTTCTCATATACTCTATATTAATAATATAACTTAATAAAGTTTAAAAAGGATAAAATTCATTTTCAAGTTTGCGACCCTTCAAACGTTTAAATTAAATCTTAGTAGTTCTTCTTTCAATTCTTTTTTCATAATTACTACCCTGAAATATTCTGTGTACATATACTCCCGCCACGTCCACTTCATCTGCATCTATTTCGCCAGGTTGTAAAAGATGTTCTACTTCTGCTATAGTAATATCCCCTGCTTTGGCCATTGAAGTAGAAAAATTTTTGGTAGTTTTTCTAAATACCAGATTCCCTAATTTATCTCCTTTCCAAGCTTTTACAATAGCAAAATCTGCCTGCAATGCATGTTCCATTAAATACATTTTACCATTAAATTCTCTCATTTCTTTACCATTAGCTATTTCTGTTCCATAACCAGCAGGTGTAAAGAATGCAGGTATACCCATTCCCCTCATCTGAATCATGGTAGCCAATGTACCCTGTGGAGTTAAATCTACTTCCAGTTCTCCATTTAGTAATTGTCTTTCAAACTCAGCATTTTCTCCAACGTAACTACTAATCATCTTTTTTATCTGATGGGTTTTAAGGAGTAACCCAAGTCCAAAATCATCCACTCCGGCATTGTTGGATATACAGGTTAAATTGCTTACCCCCTTTCTTACCAGCGCAGCAATAGAATTCTCTGGTATACCACATAATCCAAACCCTCCTACCATCAATACAGCGCTATTTTTTATATCATAAATGGCATCATCCGCATTCGCAAAAACTTTATTCATATAGTGTAATATTAAGGAACAATAAAATAGAAAAACGATAAAAACAAACAATCGTTAGTACAAATATAATAGGCAGAGAAATACCATTGTAAAAAATGAAAAGAAGAGTTTGGCACGATATTTGAAAAGAAGTTTAGTATTAAATTATTCGTTATGAAAAAGATTTTATTAATCATCGCTATCATCTCTGTTAGCTTCATAGCAACAGAAATTAAGGCTCAAGTATTTGTAAATGTTCAACTTGGTTGTGGACGTTCAGTTTATGGAAGACAATACTGCAATCATTACGAACCTAGTGTAGTGTATTATGGTAAACCAAGAGGTTACTATTGTGAACCAAGAAGAGGGTTCAGAAGAGAAGAACGTAGAGAAATGTACAGAAGATACTAATTGGTCTACGTGCTACTTTATAAATATGTTTGTTTGAGTAATGAGTGAGTGAACTAAAAAGCCTCGGGTTTTCCGAGGCTTTTTTATTATTACCATAGTTCACTATGATTGCTATCAAAAAACCTGCACAAACACTCGTCTTTATTGTATTTGTAACCTTCATAAAGAACGCTAATCCGTAATCTGGGTTTAAGATATCTGTAGAAGTTCGAATTGTTTTTTTATTCAAAATAAAGTGGTGGTGGTGATTTTATACTCACTATAATCTTTCAGGCAATAGAAATTTAGTTATCAACTCTAATACTCATTCCATGCGGCATAGGTGGGCCTCCTCCCATTTTACCACTCTTGTTTAAACTATACGTAAAGCTCAAAAGGAAGTAGCGTTGTAATACCGTATATCGAACATCTTCTATATAATTCTGTGAAGCATTTCTGCTGATACCAGTATTCTGATTTAACAAATCGGCCACACTCAGTTTTACTTCTGCACGTTTGTTCTTCATAAAAGACTTTGCGAGGGAAGCATTCCAAAGCGGCACCGAACTGTTGTATCCTGAAGATAGTCCACTGTTAATACTGTAGGTAAACTTATTGGTGAGGGTCATACTCCAAGGAAGATCTTTTATAATATCCAAACCATACTTCTGGGTATTATAATTACTGTTCAGCATAGGTTGCAAAGAGTATTCCACTCTACTCAGCATTAGGGTTGCAGAGGCTTGTATATCTATTACTTTATCGATAGAAAAATTCCACATCAGATTAGGATTAACAACCCTGTTATCTATCTTGTTTTCCGACCCATTGATAAAACCAATATTATGATTTAGTGTAGCTCCCAGATTTACAAATATTCTAGACTTAATTTTCTTTATATAAAACCCGTATCCTCCATTTGCAAATACATTCCATTGTCCATTTGCATTTACCGGCATGGTTTTTCTACTACCATTCATATAAGTAGAATCCGAGTTTACTATCGCATCGTTGGTATAGGATGCATTTACAAAACCAAAGAACATTCTTTGTTTAAAGAAATCTCCACCAAAATAATTGAAGTTTACATTATGCGAATATGCTCTGGTAAGATTAGGATTTCCCGTAGAGATATTCAACAATCCATTTAAGTTTAATACAGGCTGCAACTGACTGGTAGTAGGCTGTTGAACTGCAGTATTATATTCCAGACGAAGGTTGCTAAACATATTGAATTTATACTGATACGAAAAGTTGGGAAGTATATCCGTAAATGACTGATGTAAGGTATTATTATTGGTTTTGTTTGTACTGTTTAAAGTAGCTGACTGTAGCGAAAATCCAAAATTGTAATTATACTTCGTTTTACTTTTTCTATAGTTCAATCCACCACCAGTATAGGTATATTCGCTTCTGAAATTATTTGACAATATACTATCTCTTATAGTATACAATTTGCTGTTTTTATCAAAGTCGTAAGTGCTTTTGTTTACCTCTCCTTCGCTTCTATTATAAAATGTATTAAACTCCAGCAAACTATTTTTACTAATAGGTTCGGTATAGGTAGCATTGGCACCATAAGTACTGGTAGTAGCATTTTTACTATTTTGCTGATTAATAATAGAATCCATTGCTACGGAAAAAGTATCTATCGTATTTCTGGAGTATTGATCTCCATGCTGATTACTCATATTGTAATTAAAATTGGCAGACAATGAAAAAGTTCGACTTTTCTTTTTAAACTTATGTCTCAGCAATACTGTATTTGTGGATTGTACTGCATCGGAATTCGTATGTGAAGTATCTACCCCATCGTTTAGTTTTATTTTAGAGAATGATTGTGTAGTGTAGTTACCGAAAGAACTTTGCTGTTGTTGTTGCCAGGTAATAGAGGGCACAAACTTTACCGAAGTAAAACTATCTATAGCATGATCGATTGTAAAGTTTGCACGTTGTTGTTTTTGAATACTATAGCTAGTGGAAACATAGTTTTTATTCATTATCGGATCTATGTATTGGGTACCCGTAACACTCTCGTTATTCAATCTAATATCGCTTACCGTGCCAGATCCATTGAAGTCGGTTTTCTTTTTCCAGTTATCGTTATAATTTAATCCTCCAGCAAAAGTCTGTGCTATTCCATTTTGTGAATTACCCATTACTGGAAGTCCTGCGTTCTCCGGACCATCGGTAAATGTTTTAATATTAATACCACCAGCACCCTTCATCATCTTACCCATTTCTCCGGTAAAATTCATCACATCCATCATACTAAAACCTTGTTTATTGGTATTGTTTCCCATAGCAATAAACGATAGTTGTTTATCTCCTTTAAACCGGTTCATGTTTGTTTGTCCATCAAATCTATCATCCCCGTTAGCCCCTGCAGTTACTTTTCCAAATACAGCATTATCTCGGTCTTTTTTTAGTTTAATATTTATAGCCTTTTCGCTGTTTCCATCATCTACACCTGTAAAGGTGGCCTGATCGGTTTTCTTGTCGAATACCTGTACTTTATCTACTGCATCGGCATTTAAGTTCTTGGTAGCCATCTTAGGATCGCCGCTAAAAAATTCTTTGCCATTTACATAAACTTTATTTACCGATTGACCATTCACTTTTATACCTCCATCTCCATCTACTGTTACGCCAGGCAGTTTCTTTAAAAGGTCTTCTACCACGGCATTGGGTTGGGTAGCAAAGTTTTCGGTATTAAATTCTAGGGTATCGTTATTAATCATTACGGGAGCTCGCTTTGCAGAGATAGTTACATCGTTGAGCGATTTAATATCTGTAAGAATAATCTTTCCCATTTTATAGCTTTCCTGTTCTTTAAGGTTAATCGTTTTCCATAAAGGAAGGTAACCCACATAAGATATGGCTACTACATATTTCCCTTTCCCTGGATGGCCTAATGAGAACTGACCTACAGAATCGGCACGGGTAAAACTGACCAATGCAGAGTCTTTTGCCTGCATTAAAGAGACGGTAGCAAAGCCTAAATACCGCTGATGTGCAGTATCGTAAATAGATCCGGAGATGGACAGTTTTTGTGCCTGGGAAATGCCCATAGCAGACAATACAATGATGATTGTAAGTAAAATTCGATGCATGTTAATACCACTATTAGAAAATAAAATTAATACAATCCTTTGTAAGCAATAGCAGATTTGGATAAACGGTTTATTGTATCCATAAGTTAGCCTTATTAAACTTTGTAAAATAAAAAAGCCTGAGTAGAGACTCGGGCTTTTGGGGTTCTTTTCTAGAACTATAAGGATCTTAGACACTGCAATTTAAAACACCATTTGATACACTTAATTCACTGGATTTATCGGCACTGTATCAAACAGATTAAAGACATATGAAACATACATAACCATGAACAAAATAACACCCACTACAATTACATATGTACAACAAATATTGAGTCGTTTAATGCTTTCCAACTGATCTTCGGAATCGGAAACAAAGGTTTTATTATTCGTTCCAATTTCAGCATTTGCTACCCTGCTCTTTACAAGTCCTTTACTAATAAAATTCTGATAGTTAAACTTAAGCACAATAGCCAAAACCACTATTGCGGCGATATATAATAACAAATGGGTTAAAAACTGTTCACTCATGTCGTATTGTTTTAAAGTAAATCTTTCTATTAATACGAGTGCATTTGTTTTTTTAGTATTTTAAACAAAAATATTAAATAATTGGCTTTTGTAGCCACATTTTGTGTCAAAATATACATACAAGCGCTGTGCTAAAGATTGCGATTTGTTAAAAGAGAGGGTTTATAGGGTTCAAGGCGTTTAAAAGGTTTAAATAGTTCAAGGCGTTTCTGGCATTTAATAAAATACATCTTGAATCGTGAGGAGGCTATCCTGACCTATAAGATGAACATCCTGAATAGAAAGATGTTCATCTTGAATCCTGAAATGGACATCTAGAACCTTAAGATGAGCATCTTGGATCGTTTGATGGAAGTCTTGATCCGTAAGATGGATATTTTGAATCGAGAGGAGGGTATTATCGATCGTGAGGAGAAAGGTTTGATACATTTAAACGTATGACGAAAAACGCAGCGAAGTTGTTCCTGTTTTGTTCCTATTTTCTTTATTATCTTCTATAAAACATTCAATTTATATGACATTTGACAGGAAAGCATCAGTATATCAGTATTACTGATTAATAAGCATACATTGCAGGAAATGGGCTATCCATATGAAAGCTTTACATTATAATATATCATCGGGCAAAGTAGATTACTTATTCATGTCAATTATTCTAAGAATAAGTTATATGCTGATGGATAAGGTTTTGCTAGCTGGAGACAATAAACTTGCTATTTATACAGCAGAAACATTTAGAAATACTTCACTTCTAGAAAAAGCAAGAATTCTGGATAAATATTTTAGTAACAGAGAAGATGTAGATCCGGAATTTCTGGACAATTTAAGATCCATGAAAGAGATGATAAATGGTTTTGAAAAACTTAAACATCCCGAAAAATATATAATAGTAGCGTATAATAAGATGAATCGCAATCTGAAAAATATATTTAACATGCATGTTGAATGGCTTTTAAGTGTATGTAAAAGTTATGGATTGATGGAACTTGCGGGTGTAATAGATGGGGATACTTTTAAATTGTTGTTTGTGATGAATGACAACTCTATCTCAGTATTAGGCTCCGACAATGCTATCAATAATATTTTCTGTATAAAATCCTTAAAACCAATTAAAGAAGAAGAGCAGGTTATAATTACACTGGGAAGTAATTTCACATTTTCCGATTTCACAAAAGGTCGTAAACAATATCATTACAGTGATATTGAAGCAACAGACGAGCGCAATATATATCTACACAACTGCTTAAGGTTTCCAATACCAATAAATATGAAAGCTGATGAACTGAAAATTGTTCGAAACTATTTAAGGCCTTCCGCCATTATATTAAATGAAGCGCTTAACCAATGGAACAAATATTTCACAGAACAGGAAAACGATCAGAGTAGTATTAGCTTTTTTGTAACCGAAATTATACCAACATTTACAGCTGTGCAGGAAAATATTGAAAGCAACGGCATTCTTACTTCCTTATTAAAAAGCCAGACTAATACGAACCCATATATAGATGTATGGATTGGTGAAGCTCCTTTAACTACAATATGGGAGTATTATTTATATATGAAAACGATTGACGACAATGAGTATGAGCAGTTAATAGTGGCTGCTGAAATACACCCTTTATTGAGGAAAAGAGTTCCCGTAATGATCATCTCTTCCGACAATAAAATAGAAACTTTAAAGGATGATTTATTTACTCCTGATGAAACAATAATTCTACCGAGTAGAAAATCTATACTTATAAACGACTAAACAATTACTTACACTTAAATAGCAGTGGTTTATGGAAGCATTAGTAGTGAAGGCTGAGGAGGGTAAAATTAATTTAAGTTACTTTTCTATTTGTTTAAGAACGGCTTATCTATTTATGGATAGAATAGGATTAGCGGGTGACATGGTAATGAACATGCACTTCGACGAAGACTTTCATGATATACCATTGCTGATGAAATACAAACTAATTAAAGATTATAAAGAAGAATTTGACCTCCCCATAGACACCATTAATTTTGACATAGTTGAGAAACATTTAGTTAAAACAGCCAAATTAAAACATAGGCCTGCAATAGATTATACATTATCTAAACGTACAGAGAGTGCAGCAAATAACTGGTTAAGAGTCCGTACCAATAGTTATAATAAAGAAGCAAAAGATAGTGGCTTACTCTTTCTAAAAGAAATAATAGAGAAAGATGTATTTAGCTTATACAAACTAGATAAAAAAGAAGAATCGCCTAGTATATCACACAGTATATTTATAAAGCCAAGTGAACTATTGCAGTTGCAAAATTCAGAACACGATATTGAAAACACTTTGTTTACATTAACAGATGAGTTTGGGGATTCTGATTTTCTGGAAGATAGAATTGTATGGGATTATAACTGTAAAGAAGCAATGCAGACAGAGAACATATACCTAACAAAATGTTTTTCGTTTCCATGCACTATTGAATTAAGTATTGGAGAGCTTAAAATACTAAGAAGCATATTAGAACAATTGACCATTCCATTTAATGAAGCAATAGACCAATGGGCCGATATGTTTATGGCTAATAAAGAAGCATCAGCGAGAATTGATTTCTTTAGTAAAAATATAATCCCTCTTTCCCCCTCTATTCAAAAAGTAATTGATGAAAACGAAACCCTTAAGTATGCCAGTAAAAGAGATAAGGATATTGTAGTAGAAGTATGGCTTGGCGAAGCACCATTGCCCATAATATGGGAATATTATAATTATTATGAACTAATAAGCGAAGCAAGTTATCTTAAATTATTAAAATCATTAAAAGAGAATCCTGATTATAATAAGAGAGTGCCAGTTATGATTATATCTACTATGGGGGAAGGAAGAGAACGAATAAAAATATTTGAAGAACAAGAAGAAGTGGAAGAAATAATAAATACGGAAGTGACCGATGTTTTGCCTGTAAGAAAATCAATATTAATAAACGACTAATACATCATTATGAAACAAGAGTACCATTATTTTAAAGCGCATTTGCAGAAAGCTGAAACATTGCTACAGTTTATATCGCTGAGAGAACTGTATCAGTATACTGAGTTTAATAACTTGAATTCTATATTACTTTTATTGAACGAGCAAGCCGAAGCAACAGACTTTGCCATACTGCAACATAATGCGATAATGAAGCATTCTACAGAGGGCTATAAAACCCTAGAAGACTTTGCTGCAGCAGATTTAAACCTGTTTACCGATGCGGCCCTATACTATGAAGCAAAAGAGCTTGGCTACAAAAGATATGATGAGTATAAACTGGTAAAAGAAACTGGTATATCAAATAAACATATTTATGATAAAATAAAACTCAACGGCTTTATTCAGGGTTATGAAGAGTATATAAAACTGGCAGAAACACATAGCGATTTGCCTGCAATGAATACCCCCATCAGCAATGCTTTTCAGTTGTACGAATTCGTAGTAAAGAATGGATTTGACAAATACAAAGACTTCGAAGAAGCTTATCTTAAGGGCTTTACAGACAAACCTACGTATAGTGTAGCTACCGAATTTGGGTTCTTGAATAACACAGATTATCAACTTGCACTGAAGCTTGGATTCAGAACCTATCTGGAACTTACCCTGGCACAGAAACATAAAGCAAGAGACCATGAAGATTATGTGCGTATGCATGAATTGATGGATGTAGGAGATAAGAAAAACAGTAACGATGAAAAGCTATTGATGGTATTACTATCCAAGATAGAACAGGGTAAAAGAATATCGCTTAATAAACTCTACGACCTGTTTTTAAAAACGATAAATGAGTATAACTATAAAGATACTTTGCAGTTGCCGGAATGGTTTACCAAACAGTTTGACAGTAAAGAAAACTTTGTTGCTTTTCTTACCAAAGATTCCTTAAGACCTTATGGTAATTATGATGAAGATGGAGAGTTTTTTCAGATAAATAAAATGCAGGATAGAGAAGTAATATTAGATGCCAGCAATGTTGCACACAACACCAAAGGCGGAACACAGAACAAACCAACAGTAAGCAATATGTTGAAAATGGTTGCCTTTTTAAAAGGACATGGCTTTACTAAAATATCGGTACTTGCAGATGCGTCATTGCAGTATAAACTTGCTGATGCAGATAAGTTGAAAGAGCTGGAGAAACAAGTAGATTACAGAACGTCTCCATCTGAAACATCGGCAGATAATTTTATTATTAATTACGTAAAAAGTAAGCATTGTCTGCTGGTAAGTAACGACACTTTTAAAGACTGGAAAAATCTGGATCCGTGGGTAGCCAACAATATTGATTTTTATAGACTTTCCTTTATGATAAAAGACAATGAGGTGCTAATGCCAGACCTTAAACTATAACGAAGTATATGTTGCCAGTTGCTGGTTACCAGTAACTAGTAACTAGCAACTTGAAACTAGCAACCAAATTCTATTGTTCTCCTTTGATGATGATAAATTCTTTACCAAATACTTCGGTGGCATTGTAAATCATAGAAAGGAATTCAGGTCCTTGTTTACTATAACAAACGGAGAAATTGTTTATACGTTCCTGCAATTGATTGTTGGGGAATAACTGATGTTTTAGTTTATCCATTTGTGCAGCAGTATCGATAAACTTTCTTTTCTGTGACTTGAATAATTTCTTTTCGAGTTGCAATAATCTATCGGTATGTTTCTTTTTTAAAGCTGCAACATGTTGCGATAAAGAAGTATCCTGCGCACTGGTTTTTTCGATTAAAGCATTATAGAATAGTTCTATTTCTTTAAGTTCATTTACTAAGGTGTAATCGTCTTTAGCATGCGTCTTTACATAGTTGTTTAGTAAGGCATCCAATGGCTGAAATATATCGGCAAGACCTATCTCTAACTTATTCATCAAATCTTCCTGATGCTGATAATACACCATAAAAGAATTGCGCAATAAAAGCTGCGGAAAGAATACATTGGCTTCTGCAAAAACTGCTTTTAGTTCCAGCCAATATGCAAGCTCGCCACCACCACCGATATAAGCTAAATTAGGTAAGATAGTTTCCTGCAATAATCCTCTGGTAATTACATTCGGGCTAAACCGTTCGGGGTAAGTATTTACATGTAGCAATAACTCCTCGAGTGTAAACTGCAAGTTAGTATTATGTACTTTAAAAGTAGCTGGTTTATCGGCATGCTGTACTACTTCTATCCTATCTCTCTTATCATCTGTAAGATAGAACAGATTTATTTCTCTTCCATTTGCCTGAACCTTATAATGCTGATCCAATACTTCCTTTGCAGGTTGTAATGCAGCCAAAGAAAACTGTTCTTTTATTTCTTTTTCAATAATGGGAATAAAGGAAGTTTTGTAAGCTGTATTATCAGGATTTACGACTACCAATCCATGCTCTCCAAATAATTGATTTACCAGTACAAAGGTTGCTTCAGCAATAGTAGAGCACTTCTGATAAGCTTTAAGAAATAACTGTCTCAATTCATCGCCAAAAGGATATACTCCCAACTGACCATATATTTTTTCAATAATCTGAATAAGTGATTCATCTACCCTCATTCTTCCTACAGCACCGGTTTGTGGAGTATTCCAGACAATCTTTTCTTCCTTTACATATATATGATTCAACTCGTCCAGATCAGCATCTTCGCTACCTATATAATATACAGGTACAAAATGATTATTGGGAAATTTCTCATTTAATTCATCTGCCATTTTGATGGCATAAATAATCTTATAAATAAAGTATAAAGGACCTGTAAAAATATTCGGTTGATGTGCAGTAGTAACCGTAAATACATGCTCCTGTTGTAAGAGGGCAATATTCTCTTTTTGTTTGTCGGTTACCGCAATAGCATCGTAACTATATTGTAACTGCTGTACCAGCAAAGTTCTATTAACAGGGAAATGTTTTCTATCATCAATAGCTTTCTTTATTCCTTCCAGCGAAGGAGCATACTTGTATAGTCCATTCAGATTAGCTGATTCATTTAAGTAATCAACTACCAGCTTGCTGAAGTAGCCCGTTTTATCGAAAGAAAGATGATGTTTATTCACGTTGAATATTAATACTATATCAGAATATTAAACCACTACTTCTCCTTCCAGATCGTAGTCGTAAGCTTTTGTAATCTTTACCATAACAAAATCGCCGGGATGAAGTTTTTTAGTAGAATGCACCACCACTTCATTATCCACTTCCACACTATCAAACTCGGTTCTTCCTAAATATCTTCCTGCTTCTTTTTTATCGATAATAACTTTGAATACTTTCCCTATTTTCTCTTCGTTTATTTCCAGACTTATTTCCTGTTGAACTTCCATTATCTCCTGTGCTCTTCGCTCCTTTTCATCGGCAGGAATATTATCCTCTACATCATATGCAGATGTATTTTCCTCATGACTATAAGTAAAGATTCCTACTCTATCGAAACGGTGTTTCTGAAGGAATCTCTTAAGGTCTTCTACATCTTCTAAAGTTTCGCCAGGATAACCAGTAATTAAAGTAGTACGAAGACAGATACCTGGAACTTTTGCACGGATATCGCTTATCAGCTGATCCATTTCTTCCTGTGTAATCTGTCTCTTCATTGCTGCCAGCATGTTATTGCTTGCATGTTGTAATGGCATGTCCAAGTAATTACAGATATTTTCTCTTTCCTTCATTACTTCTAAAATTTCCATAGGAAACTTTGAAGGATAAGCATAATGCAATCTTATCCACTCTATCCCTTTTACATCAGCAAGGGCATGCAACAACTTAGGCAAGGCTCTTGTTTTATAAAGATCCAGACCATAGTAAGTAAGCTCCTGTGCAATAAGCATAATTTCCTTTACTCCTTTCTTCACCAGTCCCTCTGCTTCTGCTACCAGGTCTTCAATTGTCCTACTAACGTGTTGCCCCCTCATTAATGGAATAGCACAGAAAGAACAGGTACGGTTGCATCCTTCACTTATTTTTAAATAAGCGTAATGTTTTGGAGTAGCCAATAATCTTTCGCCCAATAAATCTTTTTTGTAATCTGCATTAAACTGCTGCAAGATCAAAGGCAATTCCAGTGTACCAAACCAGGCATCAACTTCTGGTATTTCGTTCATCAGATCGTTACGGTAACGCTCGCTAAGGCAGCCTGTAACGTATACTTTATCCAGCTTACCTTTTTTCTTCATAGCTACCTGCTCCAGAATCGTATTTACACTTTCTTCTTTTGCTTTGTCTATAAAGCCGCAGGTATTTACCACCACTATATTATGGTCATTCTTTTTGTTCTCATGAACTACGTCAATTTCATTAGCCATAAGCTGTCCACTGAGCACTTCGCTGTCAACTAAATTCTTACTACAACCTAAGGTAATAATATTGACTTTATCCTGATGTAATTTTTTTGATCTCATAAAAGGCTGCAAAAGTAACCTTTAGGGTGGTAAAAGGCTATAATTTATAAATAAGTAAAATCAAATGACAAAATTTTTACATGATTCAAAATTACTCTTTACCTTAGTCACCCTAAATGATAGCTATATGAGAAAGATAGGAATATTAATTGGTGGGGGTGAATGCCCTGGCGTGAACAGTATAATAAAGAGTATCATTCCAAAATGTCTGGAGCATAACATAGAAGTATACGGGTTCAGGCATGGATGGGAAGGCGTATTGAATAATGATGTAAGGAAACTTACGGTGGAAGAAATGGACGAAGCACATATTTTAGGTTGCCCAATGATAGAATCTTCCAGAGTAAATATCCTCCTTCATCCTGATGCTTTTGAAACCTGTAAAGTAAATATTGATGCTTTAGGTTTAGAATCTCTGATTGTAATTGGAGGGGACGACACACTTGGTGTTGCAGACCATTTTCACCGTAAAGGAATTAACCTGGTAGGTATACCAAAAACAATCGACAATGATTTATCTGGTACAGATTACTCTTTCGGTTTCGATACAGCATCTTATGTAGCTACCGAGGCTATTGACAGACTTCATACAAACTCAAAGTTCAACTCCAGATGTTTTGTTGTAGAAGTAATGGGACGTCATACTGGATGGATAGCTTTACAAGCTGGTCTTGCTGCTGGTGCCCATGTTGTACTGATACCTGAATTTCCAAGAACGCTTGATGAAATAGCTGGAATAATTGAATATAGAAGACAAAATGGAAAGTTCTATACTATTATCTGTGTTGCAGAAGGTTTTGAGTTGGAAGAAATGAATATTGATTATGAGACTTTGGGAAAAGATGATTATGGAAACATCAGAATGGAGCAAAAACAAATTGCTGCAAACTTATCTGGTATGCTAGAAGCTAAAACAGGCATTAAAACAAGATTTTCCGTATTGGGACATATGATTAGAGGTGGTGTACCTACTGCATTCGACCGGGTATTGGGTAGTAAGTTTGGATCCAAAGCTGTGGAACTAATTGCAGAAAAGCAATATGGATATATGGTAGCACTTCAGGGAAGCAGTATTGTAGCAGTTGACCTTGAAAAGGCAATTGTTCGTAAGAAAGTAGATGAAGCATTTTACCATGCATCAGGGTACCATAGCTATCAGTATTAATCGGGAGATAGGAGATATAATAAAGGAGACAGGAGAATACATTTTAATTATTTGCTGATCAATACATTAAAAAATATGTTGAACCATCAGGGTTAACCATGTTAATTCCTGATGGTTTTTCATTTTAAGAATACAGGTAAATAAAACTCTTATACCTTCACAGCTTCAATTAGGACAACATGAAATATAAATTACTTTTATTTATCACATTTGCTATTGGAGCTTTTAGTATTAGTATATTGGCACAAAACAAGAAAACTCCCACTACTAACAAAGTTGAAGCTGTTAATAATACCGATAAAATAGCTCGTCCAAAACTAATGGTAGGAATTGTAGTAGATCAAATGAGATGGGATTACCTATATCGTTTTTACGACTTATATAAAACAGGCGGTTTTAAAAGATTGATGAATAAAGGATATAGTTGCGATAATACTATGGTACCTTATTTACCAACTGTAACGGCTTGTGGACATACCTGTATATATACGGGTAGTGTACCTGCCATTCATGGTATAACCGGGAATAACTGGTTTGACAATAAAATACAGAAATCGGTTTATTGTACAGAGGATAATAATGATTCTGTAAAGACTGTTGGCAGCTGTACAGTAGATGCAGGAAGGATGAGTCCGCAGAATGTATTAGTTACCACCATTACAGATGAATTAAGACTGGCATCTAATTTCCAAAGTAAGGTCATTGGTCTTTCTATAAAAGACAGAGGCGCAATAATACCGGCAGGTCATGCTGCAAATGGGGCTTATTGGTACGATGGTAAAACTGGTAATTTTATCAGTAGCACTTACTACATAAAAGAGCTGCCAGATTGGATGCAAGACTTTAATAAAAGGAAACTAACAGATTCTTTATATAACCTAAACTGGAACACATTATTACCTTCATCAGTGTACAATAAATATTGCGATACCGACGAGAATCTTTACGAAAGCAAACTGGGAGGAAGAACATCTTTCCCATATAATCTTGCACAGTTTGCCGGCAAAGATTTCAGTAAAATATCGGGCACACCTTATGGAAACAACTTGTTGTTTGAGGCAGCCAAAGCAGCTATTAGTGCAGAGCAATTGGGAAAAGGAGAAATGACTGATTTCATTTGTATCAGTTTCTCTTCAACAGATTATGTAGGTCATGGTTTTGGACCCAATTCATGGGAGCTTGCAGATACCTATATCCGTCTGGATGAAACACTCAGTAATTTATTAGATTACCTGGATAAAACTGTTGGTCAAAATCAATATTCTCTATTCCTTACATCAGACCATGCTGGAGCGCATGTACCTGAGTTTTTGAACAAGCACCATATTAACGGTGGGCGAATGGATGATGGTGATATAAATAAAGAATTAGGAGCATTAATGAACACGCTATATGGTAATGCTAAAATAATAAATACTGTAGATGAATTTGATATTTATTTGAATCATGCTTTGATTGATTCCATGAAACTGGATATTAAAAATGTAAAAGAGTCATTGACAAAATTTTTAATTCAAAAAGAAAATGTTTTAAATGTTGTAGACAAAGTAAATGCGTCCAATGCTACTATACCAGCAAAGATTAAAGAGATGGTTATAAATGGATATAATCCAGCTAGGAGTGGAGATTTACAAATTATCAATAAAACAGGGGTAATAGATGGTGGTAAAACAGGCATGACCCATGGTGTATGGAATACTTACGACGCTCATATTCCACTATTATTTTATGGCTTTGGTATAGCTAATGGACACTTGAACAGAGAAACTTACATGACGGATATATCAGCAACAGTTGCTGCTTTGTTGCATATACAGATGCCAAGCGGTTGTGTAGGAAAAGTGATAGAAGAGGTAATGAAGAAATAACAGGTTTCCCTTGGTATTAAAACTACTGTTAGGACATATTTTTTTTGAACCAAAAAAATGCTGAAATTTATTCAACAATTTACTAATAGGCCTTGAATTGCTCATGAAAACAGTTATACGAGAATTTGTCTCTTAGCGGACAGGCTCTGTTCATACACCACCACATCAGCCGCTCCTTATTGCTTCCACTCAAGTAGAATCAATATTTCTGCTATAGCAGAAACCGGACTGGCTGATGTGGTGGTGTATGAACGGGAGAATAAGCGAATTTTAGACCATTATTTTACAAATTAAGTTGTGTCCTAACACTAGGGTATTAAAAAAGGAAGGTTGCACTTAGAGAGAATCGACTATTATTTAGGGAATCAAAACTAAATCCTCAAGATTGCATTAATATAATCTTGGCGTATTCAAAGCTTTACAGTTAATTTGTAATATGAAAAAGCTAATTTATTTACGCAATATTATTTTTATTTCCTTTACTATATTGTCATTATTGTCTAGCCCTATTTATGCAAATAACATTAATAATACCAAGAAAGAAAGAACTATATTACTTCCTCCTCCTGGTGGTCCAAATGTTATACAGATAACATTAAATAGAAAGGTTTATGGTTATGGTTATTACAATGTAGATGGAACTGTAGTAGTTTTTGATTCAAGTTTTACTAAAGCGTTAGGTCCAGAAGACTCTCAAAAGCTTGGAAATGGTGGAGAAAATATTGCAATTTATGACGATGGCACACAATTGAGTATCGATGGGTTACCCAACCCCAAAAATGGTGATAGTATTAATATTGAAATGTGGCAAATTGATAATGATTCATCCTATAAATTAATTATCGATGCAACCCAATTCACTATTTTGTCTTCTGGGCTAAAGGGATATGTTCTAGATCGTTTTTTATCAAAAATCACTCCATTAAATGCAGACAGCAATGTAATTAGTTTTACACCTTTAACTTCGAATTCTGCAACTTACTTACTTCGTTACACAATCTTTTTTAATACCCCTACCATCCATTTACTAAATTTGAACGGCTGTAATCAATACCTTTATAAAGGTATAACTTATACAAATTCTACTACTTTACGAGACACTGTAAAATCAACTAAATGGGGCTATGACAGCATTTACAACATTACTAATATAAATATCACCCCAATAACTGCTATTACAAACAACATTAATTTATTCGGTTGCAATAGCTACGTTTATAAGGGTATTACTTATACAACTTCTAAAATAGTTAGGGATACCTTAAAAAGCGTACAAGGTTGTGACAGTATTTATAATGTTGCAAACATTGCGATTCTACCAATATTAGCCGTTACAAATAATATCCAGTTATCAGGTTGCAATTCTTTAGTTTATAAAAGTCTTACCTATTCAGTTTCTTCAACAGTTAGAGACACCATTAAAAGTACACAAGGTTGCGATAGTATTTATAATATTGCCAATATTGTTATTACACCAATTAACGCTTTAACTAAAAATATTTCTTTTTCAGGTTGTAATACTATTGTTTACAAAGGTATTACATATACTAATTCTACAATAGTTAGGGATACCGTAAAAAGTGCGCAAGGTTGTGACAGTGTTTATAATATTGCCAATATAGCTATATCGCCTATTGTTGCTTTTACGAATAATTTACATTTCTCAGCTTGCAATAGTTATACCTATAAAGGAATTACTTATGCTAATTCTACAATAGTTAGAGATACCGTAAAAAGTGCGCAAGGTTGTGACAGTGTTTATAATATTGCCAATATCGCTATATCGCCTATTGTTGCTTTTACGAATAATTTACATTTCTCAGCTTGCAATAGTTATACCTATAAAGGAATTACTCATGCTAATTCTACAATAGTTAGAGATACCTTAAAAAGTGTGCAAGGTTGTGACAGTGTTTATAATGTTGCCAATATTGCTATAACGCCTATTGTTGCTATTACGAATAATTTACATTTTTCCGCTTGCAATAGTTATACCTATAAAGGAATTACTTATATTAATTCTGCAATAGTTAGGGATACCGTAAAAAGTGTGCAAGGTTGTGACAGTGTTTACAATGTTGCCAATATTGCTATAAAGACTATTGTTGCTGTTACAAACAATTTCCATTTTACTGCTTGCAACAGTTATACCTATAAAGGCATTACTTATTATAATTCTTCGATAGTTAGTGATACCGTAAAAAGCGAGCAAGGCTGTGACAGTGTTTACAATATTGCCAATATTGCCATTACTCCAATTATAGCAATTACTCATACAATTCCTTTGACAGGTTGTAGAAATTATGTATATAATGGAATAGTGTATTCCAGTTCCACAACTCTTATTGATACAATAAAAAGTGTTCAAGGATGTGATAGCATTTATACTGTAGCAAATATAGTAATTACTACACCTACAACCCCTACAGTTACTATTGGTTCTACCTCTATTATTGCTAATGGCAGCTCAGTTGTATTCACTGCAACAGCTGTAAATGGAGGAATTTCTCCTATTTACACATTCAAGGTTAACTCATCAATAGTTCAATATGGTTCATCTAATACCTACAGTTCATCAACTTTACATGTTGGAGATAGTATTTCTTGTACTATTATTAGTCATGCTAATTGCGTTACAGATACTATAGCTAAATCGAACACTATCGTTATGATCACTAATGTTCCGCTTGTTCTATTAGGATTTGAAGCAGTTCTTAATGGTAGTATAACTTATTGTACATGGCAAACTACTGCGGAAGTAAATACAGACTATTTCTTGTTGCAACGAAGTGAAAATGGTAATACATTTTCTACTATCAACACTACAAAAGCTAATGGTACGGCTACTGGAGAAAGTAAGTACCGTTTTGTAGATGTATTGGATAAAGATATTAATAATTTATCAGCTGTTTATTACCGTTTGCAAATGGTAGATAAAGATGGCCATTTTACTTTTAGTAATCTAGTGAAAGTAAATTTAACTTCTAGAAGAGAATGGACCATTTATCCAAACCCTGCTAAAGATGTTGTGTATGTTTATGGTGAGAATATCAATTGTATTCAAATTACAAGCATCGATGGTAAAATGCTAAGATTCAGAAACAAATTATATAGCAATATTATAAAAGTAGATATTAGTAATTTAAATAAAGGAATCTATTTTATTAATATATTATCTAATAGCGGCTTCAATCAAGTAAATAAATTAGTTATTGAATAATGTATTTATTTTATTTAAAATTAAAAGTACATTTTTAAAATGTGTCATATTTACACAGTTAAATATGTTAATAATTTGAAGGTATTAAAAGCTATTTATTAT
>Ga0208259_1000046_pt1 | contig 47117 bp, 49 predicted proteins | sample CryBogCBH22May08_FD_184618 | JGI IMG/M metagenome (GOLD analysis project Ga0208259, IMG submission 184618) | Freshwater microbial communities from Crystal Bog, Wisconsin, USA - CBH22May08 (SPAdes) | ecosystem: Environmental > Aquatic > Freshwater > Lake | place: Crystal Bog, Wisconsin, USA... | reverse complement strand
GCTGTATTAATAGTAAATGAAGGAGTTGGTTTAGGATAAACCGTAACCGATTGGGAAACGCTATCCTTACATCCATTGTTCGATGTTACTACCAGCTTCACACTATATGTTCCAGAAGCAGCATAAACATTAGAAGGACTGGTTGCTGTAGAAACATTACCATCACCAAAGCTCCAGCTATAGGTCATGGTACCTGCAGAAATGGTAGAACCATTAGTGAAAGTAAAGCTGTTACCATTCACACACTGAGCAGCAGTATTAATAGTAAATGCAGGTGTTGGTTTGGGATAAACAGTTACTGATTGAGTAGTGCTATCCTTGCAACCATTATTAGAAGTTACTACTAGCTTAACGGTGTATGTACCTGCAGCAGCATAAGCATGTGTAGGACTGGTAGCAGTGGAGGTAGCAGCATCACCAAAGTTCCAGTTATAGGTCATGGTGCCAGATGAAACAGTAGATCCATTGGTAAATACGAAGCTGTTACCATTCACACATTGCAAAGCAGTATTAATAGTAAACGAAGGCGTTGGTTTAGGATAAACCGTTACTGTATTCGTAGTGCTATCTACACAACTATTGTTCGATGTTGCAATTACTTTTACAGTATAAGTACCTGCAGCAGCATAAGCATGTGTAGGACTGGTAGCAGTAGAAGTATTACCATCACCAAAGTTCCAGCTATAAGTCATGGTACCCGAAGCGATGGTAGAAGTATTTGTAAAAGTATAATTGTTTCCATTTACACACTGAGCTGCAGTATTAATAGTAAAGGAAGGAGTAGGTTTAGGATAAACCGTAATCACTTCCGCTACAGAAGGAACAGAACATCCTTGAGCAGTAACCACCACTACAGAATCTCTATCAGTAGTAGAAGAAGTATAAGTATTGGTATTAGCACCCGCTATTAAACCCGCACTATTGTACCATTTATAATTACTACCCACAGCAGTTGTACTTAATTGTACCGATCCACCAAAACAAAACGAAGTGGCAGTAGCAGCAGTAATTGGAGTGCTTGGCGATAAAGTAACCAGGCCATTCACCTTAGCAACTGGTACGGTAGCAACAGTAACATCATAAAAATCCCAGGAATTAGGAACATCTACCAGACTGATAGGCGATGTACTACCAAAATTCGGTTTTACATTAAATCGTATTGTAAAAAGTATCGAGGAGTCGGCAAGTGTTACGCCAGTAAATCCATCGCCCGGCCACAAAAAGGTTAAAATACCATTTGCATTCACATTAAAGTTGGCCGCAACCAATCCAAGTGCCGGATCTCCTAAGTATGGAATAGAGTTAAAGGAGAGTACCGTTTTATCAAACGATATACTTCCTTGTCCACCTATCAGGTTAGTAAAATTAGCTACTTTAATAGAGATGTCTACTGTAGAAAACGTAGTGGCCGTAGTAGGACAAACGTACGCACTACCTGCTACAAAAGTAGGAACAGGAGCGGGGGTAGCATTTTTTGCGTCCTTTACAATGCTTGTTGCATCGGCAGCAAAAATACTTGCACTAACTAACAATAAAAATGAAAAGAGGGTAACAATCTTTTGGAACATAATGAGCGATTTATGAATAGCAATCCTATTTTAAGCGTGTAAAAGTAGCGTTTAGTATCATCCAAGAAACAGATATTTGTCACCAAATACTAAGTTTTAGAAATTGTTTATAAATAAATAATAAAAAAAGACTTAAATCAAGAATTTTATCTAAATTTTACCTATTTGAAAAATAAAATAGTAACAACTTAGATTACCCTTCTTAAATCTTTGCTGCCTCCGTCTAAAAATGAATCTAATTTTTCTTGAAAATCTTACTATGATTGTTTTCATTTCTATTAGTTTAATACTAACTATATAGAAAATTTTTGAAGAAGCTTATAAGTTATTGGAGTTAATTGTTATAGTTGCGATTAACCCAAATTACGCATTAAATTCATTTGTTTATATGAAATTGTCCATTCTTCAAATAGTTCTACAAAAGTTTTAGGTATACCTTTTTTTGTATTAGAAAGAGTTTTGCCAGTGTATTTTACAAGTGTCGTATCGAAATTACCTGTAATCATATCCAGCTCTATTTGAATAGAAACATTTTTGGCTTGTTTTAGATTTATTGAGCTATATGCAGATAGATTTATAGCATACCTTTTACCTTGGTGTCTCCACCTTAATCTTATTCTATCTCTATAATTTTCTATAGTAACAGAACCTTTAGTGTTTTTGATACCCATTTGATACCCAAATTGAGGTTAAATGAGTCACATTCTTAAAAATTGATAGTTTTTTGATTTAAAGTAGAACCCTTGATTTACAAGGAGTTCTACTTCATAAATGCCGTCGGGTGGACTGGATTCGAACCAGCGACCTCTTGCACCCCATACAAACGCGCTACCGGGCTGCGCTACCACCCGAATTATTTTGGGTAATTTTCCCAACGAATCGCAAATATAATGGCTATTAAAAATTTTCATTCTATCTTGCGCCAAATTCCTTCGTTAAATGAAGATTCTAATCAAGAATGCACTCATCGCCGATCAGAGTTCTCCCTTCAATGGACAGATAAAAGACTTGTTTATTCTGGATGGCATTATCAATGCTATTGGCGATAATCTTACTACTCCTGCAGATAAGATGGTAGATACCCCCAATGTAGTGGTTTCGCAAGGCTGGGTAGATGTTTTTGCCCACTTTAATGAACCGGGGTACGAACACCGCGAAACGATAGATAGCGGTATAGAAGCTGGGATAGCGGGTGGCTATACCCACCTGTTTCTGGTGCCAAATACACAACCAGTAGTACAGAACAAATCTATTATTGAATTTATAAAACGCAAGTCGGTAGGGAAGGGTGTAAACCTTTTGCCAATAGGTGCTGCCACCAAAGATATAGAAGGAAAAGACCTTGCCGAGATGTGGGAAATGCAGCAGGCAGGGGCTATAGCCTTTAGTGATGGTTTGAACAGTATACAATCGGCCGGACTGATGCTGAAAGCATTGCAATACATTAAAGCATTTGATAGTACTTTCATTCAAATGCCAATAGATAAGAGTATTGGTACACACGGACTGATAAATGAAGGGATAGTATCTACGCAGTTAGGCTTGCCCGGTCTTCCTGCTATTTCCGAGCACATCATTATTAAAAGAGATATCGACTTATTGAAATACACGGATAGCAAACTGCATATTACCGCCGTTTCTACTGCCGAAAGTCTGGAATTGATAAAAGAGGCTAAAGCGCAAGGACTTAAAATAAGTTGCAGTGTTACTCCTTACCACCTGTTCTTTAGCGACGAAGATCTGATGGATTATGATACGCATTTAAAAGTAAATCCGCCTTTAAGAACGAAGAAGGATGTGGATGCTTTAAGAAAAGGAATTGTGGACGGTACCATAGATTGTATAGCATCGCACCATTTTCCACAACACTGGGACAATAAAAGCTGTGAATTTGAGTATGCTAAAAACGGAATGATTAGTCTGCAAACCGCCTTTAATGTACTGCTGACAGCTATACCGGAACTTACCCCTGCAAAAGTGGCAGAATTACTCAGCGAAAATGCTAGAAAGCTGTTCAATATTGCATCTACGGGTATCGAAAAAGGGGCTAAAGCAGATATTACCCTGTTCACTAATACAGGAAATACTATTTTTACAAAAGATTCAAATAAAAGTAAGTCGCAGAATAGTCCTTTTTTAAATAAAACATTGCAAGGAAAAGTAGTAGGAACGATTTACAATAACGTTATTAATATAACAACATAAATTATGGAAGAAAATGTAATGACACCTGCAGTAAAAGGCGTAGTTTTATCGCTGGTGTTAATTTTAATATCATTAATATTATTTTTTGCAGGGCAATCTGAAAATAAAGTTTTGGGTTTAATACCAGTAACCATTTTCGGTGTTGCCATTATATGGTCCTGCCATTATTATACCACACAAATGAAGGGTAATGTAACCTTTGGCAATGTATTTGCCCATGGTTTTAAAACTTCTGCTGCTACAGCGGCCATAGTATTGGTATATACCTTCTTTTTTATTAAATACATTTCTCCAGAACTGGTTGATAAAACCATTATTCAGGCAAGAATAAAATGGGAGGAGTCTAAAATGACTTCCGATCAGATACAACAAGCCGAAGCTATGACCAGAAAATACTTTCTGCCATTTGCTGTTGGCGGTGCTTTATTAATGTACATGTTGGGTGGTGCTATATTTTCTTTAATAGGGGCTGCCGTTTCTAAAAAGAATGCCGATCCTACCCCTTTTGTTTAGTATAAATAATTATCAATAATGGATATTTCTATTGTTATTCCTTTATTAAATGAAGCTGAATCTTTGCCGGAATTGTATGCATGGATTTATAAAGTAGCTTCTGAACATAAATTGTCATATGAAATTATTTTCATAGATGATGGTAGTACCGATGAAAGCTGGAGCATCATTCAGGGCTTATCTGCTAAAGACAATAATGTAAAAGGAATTAAGTTTCAACGTAATTACGGTAAGAGTGGTGCACTGAACGAAGGTTTCAAGGCTGCTCAGGGCGATGTGGTATTTACCATGGATGCCGATTTGCAGGATTCTCCTGATGAACTACCGGAACTTAGAAGAATGATTATCGAAGAAGGCTATGATATAGTGAGTGGCTGGAAGAAAGTACGACACGATAATACTTTAACCAAAAACCTCCCTTCAAAAATATTCAATGCTGCTGCTAGATGGAGTAGTGGTATTTACCTCCACGACTTTAACTGTGGTTTAAAAGCCTACAGCAAAAAGGTAGTTAAGAATATAGAAGTGTATGGAGAAATGCATCGCTATATTCCGGTAATTGCTAAATGGGCAGGCTTTAAAAAGATAGGAGAGAAGCCTGTACAGCATCAGGCACGTAAATATGGTGTTACCAAATTTGGCTGGGAACGTTTTATCAATGGCTTCCTCGATCTTGCCACAATCAGCTTTGTTAGTAAATTTGGTAAAAGACCCATGCACTTCTTTGGTTTCTGGGGTAGTGTAGCATTTATGATTGGTTTAATGTCCAGCTTTTATCTGATTATTTCAAAGCTAATACATCCCGAGTTCTCTATCACCAATAGACCATCGTTTTTTATAGCGCTAATAACTATGGTGATTGGAGTTCAAATGTTTCTCACAGGCTTTCTGGCAGAATTGATTTCACGGAGTACAGCAGATAGGAATTTTTATCACATAGATCAGCGGTTGGGGTGCTAGGAGAGGCAAGGCAAAGAGGCAATAGGCAAGGAGGCAAGAGGAATACAAGAACAGGGAGGTAGGAGACAGGAGAATACATTGGATACAGAAGAATACTTTTATATAGTTCATGTATTCTATTGAACTTTTTGAACCTTTTAAACCTTTTGAAACTCTTAAACCTTAAACGATTTAAACGTTGAACGTATCAAACGCATTAACTCACAAGAACTAAAACAGATAGCTTAGGTGAAGAAAAAAGTAGTCATTATCGGTCCGGCACATCCTTTAAGAGGAGGATTAGCTTCTTTTGATGAACGATTAACCCGACAGTTTCAGTCGGACGGTTTCGAAGCAACGCTATTTACTTTTTCTTTGCAGTATCCAGGATTCTTATTCCCAGGTACTACACAGTATTCCAGCGAACCTCCTCCTACAGATATTAATATTAATGTATGTATCAACTCGGTTAATCCATTTAACTGGTTGATTGTGGGTAATACCCTAAGAAAGCTAAAGCCCGATATTATTGTTATCAGATACTGGTTGCCATTTATGGGGCCTTGTCTGGGTACCATTTTACGAATTGCTAAACTGAATAAGTTTACAAGGGTAGTCTGTATTGCAGATAATGTAATTCCGCACGAAAAGCGACCTGGAGATATTATTTTTACGAAATATTGTTTCAAAGCAATTGATGGTTTTGTTACCATGAGTGAAAAGGTATTGAAAGATCTGAAGACTCTTACTAATAAGCCAGCACAGCAGATTGTTCACCCATTATACGACAACTTTGGAGCTGCTTTAGATAAATCTACTGCCCGAAAACATCTTGGTCTTACCGAAACCGACGCTATTATATTGTTCTTTGGCTTCATCAGAAAATATAAGGGGTTGGATTGGCTTTTCGAAGCAATGAGTATCCTTAAAAATAAAGGTTCTAAAATTAAACTGCTGGTAGCAGGAGAGTTTTATGAAGATAGAAAAGCCTATGATGATCTTATAGAACAGTTAGGAATTGCAGATAGTCTGCTACTAAGAACGGACTTTATTCAGGACAGTGAAGTACGCTATTATTTAAGTGCGGCCGACTTTGTAATTCAACCATATAAGAACGCTACTCAAAGTGGCGTAACTCCTCTCGCCTACCATTTTGAGAAGCCCATGCTGGTAACTAATGTAGGCGGATTGCCCGATCTTGTACCGCACGAAAAGGTAGGAATAGTAATTGAACCAAATCCACATGCTATAGCCGATGGCATAGAAAGGTTGTATGAATTGGGTGAAGAACAGTTTTTTTCGCATCTTCGCCACGAAAAAGCAAAGTATAGCTGGGAGGTATTAACCAATACCATTGTACGTCTTGCTTTGTAAACAATACTTATTTAATCATGATTTATAGAAGTAGAGCTCCATTACGTATAGGACTTGCAGGTGGTGGTACAGATGTAAGTCCGTACAGCGACACTTTTGGTGGGGCTATTCTAAATGCCACTATTTCTCTTTATGCCTATACCAGTGTAGAAACTATTGCCGAAGATAAAATCATTATTCAGGCACTGGATAGGAATGAAAGAGAAGAGTATGCTTTTGCAGATTCATTACCCTATACCGGTACGCTCGATTTAGCTAAGGGCGTATTTAATAGCATTCAAAAAGACTATGGTATACCTAAGCAAGGGTTTAAATTAACCACTTTTGTGGATGCTCCTGCCGGTAGTGGTCTGGGTACTTCTTCCACATTGGTAGTGGCAATTGTTGGTGCTTTCTGTGAAATGCTTAAGCTTCCTTTAGGAGAATACGATATTGCACACTATGCATACAAAATTGAAAGAGAGGATATGGAACTGGCTGGTGGAAAGCAGGATCAATATGCAGCTACGTTTGGTGGTGTAAATTTTATGGAATTTTATAAAGATGATAAAGTAATCGTAAATCCATTACGGGTAAGAAGAGAATATTTACACGAACTGGAAAATAATCTGGTATTATATTTTACGTTGACTAGCAGAGAAAGTGCTACTATTATTAAGGAGCAACAAAAGAATGTTCTGGAAAAAAATGAAAAGAGCATTGAAGCCATGCATCAATTAAAAGAACAATCTAAAATGATGAAGGAGGCTTTATTAATGGGCAAATTAGATGAAATTGGCACCATTCTTAACTACGGGTTTGAACAGAAAAGATTGATGGCAGCTAATATCTCGAACGATTCTATTGAAAAGATATATTTAGCAGCTAAAAATGCAGGTGCTACTGGCGGAAAGATAAGTGGTGCAGGCGGTGGAGGCTTTATGATATTCTATTGTCCTGGTACAACGAGATATGCTGTAATAGAAACTTTGAAAAAATTTGGTGGAGATATAAGACCATTTCAATTCACAGGTCATGGGTTGAGTACATGGACCGTTAAATTATAAATAAGTATTATGATTCTAAAAATCGAAGAGATTATTGGTGCTTCTATAACTACGAAGCAAAGTTTATTAAGTAATGAAACATTAAAGGATAATATACTCAAAAGTATAGCAGTAATAACAGATTCGTTTCAACAAGGAAACAAAGTGTTGTTCTGTGGTAATGGAGGCAGCGCAGCAGATGCCCAACATCTTGCAGCAGAATTCTCTGGTCGCTTTTACAAAAATAGAAAAGCATTACCTGCAGAAGCATTGCACTGTAACACATCTTATTTAACAGCAGTTGCCAATGATTATAGTTACGATGTAATTTATTCCAGACTAATTGAAGGAATTGGAGTGAATGGTGATGTATTAGTTGGTTTGAGTACTTCCGGTAACTCTGCCAACATAGTTAAAGCTTTTGAAGTTGCTAGAACAATGGGTATTATTACCATTGGCTTTACTGGTGCAGAGGGAGGAAAAATGAAAGAATTAAGTGATATACTGATTAATGTACCATCAACAGCTACCCCAAGAATACAGGAGTCCCATATTTTAGTAGGGCATATCATTTGTGAATTGGTAGAGTCTAATATTTTTTAATAGATAAAAAGTTTGAATAAATAATGCTAATGTAGTTATACTGTATAGATTTATATTTTTTATACGTATCACCTAAATATTTAAAATGATAAAAGAAGCAATTATACTCGCAGGAGGCTTGGGTACTCGTCTTCGAGATGCTGTTCCAGACTTGCCAAAATGTATGGCTCCTGTAAATGGGCGACCTTTTATCGGCTATGTAATAAAGCATCTGAAAGAACAAGGCATTGAACGTTTTATATTCTCCCTTGGGTATAAGCACAACTATTTTAATGATTATCTACTTGGTGAGCTGAATGCTGATCAATTTGAATTATGTATCGAAGAAGAACCTCTTGGTACTGGTGGTGCTATTCAGTATGCTGCTACTTTTGTAAAAGGGGAGGACGTAATTGTTACCAATGGAGACACTTTGTTTAATGTTAATATTGCTACATTAGGTAATCAGCATTTATTAAATCAATCACATTGTACACTTTCGCTTAAACCCATGAACGATTTTGAACGATATGGTGTAGTGGAGATAGATGAAAAGGCTACAATTGTTTCCTTCAAAGAAAAGAAATACTATAAAGAGGGGCTGATAAATGGTGGGGTATATGCCTTGAATTTAGCAACATTACTCCATAAATCGTTACCACCAAAATTCTCTTTCGAGAAAGAATATCTAGAAGCATATTTCACAGAAAGAAACTTCTTTGCAACTGTGCAGCAAGCTTACTTTATAGATATTGGTATTCCCGAAGATTATGCGAAAGCAGCAAGAGACTTACAAAAATAATTAACCTCTTTTATTTTCTTTATAGATGTATTAATTTGCTAGTGCTTATTTCGATTAATGATGTAACTGATAAGCTTTAAGTGTGTTTTTCAATAATCCTGCTATGGTCATTAGTCCTACCCCTCCCGGAACAGGGGTAATAGCCGAAGCTACTTTAGATACTTCATTGTAATCAACATCACCTTTTATTCTAAAACCTTTTGCAGCAGTCTCGTCAGCAACACGGGTAATACCTACATCAATAATTACAGCGCCGGGTTTTACTATATCTGCTGTTAAGAAACCAGGTTTACCTAATGCAGCTACAATTATATCTGCTTGCAGACATAATTCCTTTAGATTGGTAGTGTGGGAATTACAGAGTGTAACAGTACAGTTGCCATAAGCAGTATTACCACTTAATAAAATACTCATTGGTCTGCCTACGATATTGCTACGACCTATTATCAAAGCATGTTTCCCTTTAGTGGCTATTTTATAATACTCCATCATCAGCATAATGCCATAAGGAGTAGCGGAAATAAAAGTGTCTAATCCTTGCACCAGTTTACCTACATTGATAGGATGAAAACCATCCACATCTTTGTCGGGGTTAATAGCTTCTATTACTCTATCTGCATTTAAATGTTTAGGTAAAGGAAGTTGCACCAGAATGCCATCCACAGAAGGATCATTGTTAAGTTGTTTTATTTCGTCTAGTAAAACAGCTTCTTCTATAGAATCGTGAAAACGTATAAGCGAAGATTCGAAACCTATCTCTGAACAGTTTTTTACTTTACTGGCAACATAAGTTTCACTACCACCATCATTACCCACCAGTATTGCAGCAAGATGCGGTTTTCTGCCTCCTGATTGAAGTATTTTTTCAACACTGTTTTTAAGTGAATCCCTTACCGATGCAGAGGCTATTTTACCATCTAATATTGTCATAATGGCCGTAAAAGTAAAAAAGTTATACTTTAATCAAGAAAGAAATTATCTATAATCTAAATAAGACTATTCAATATTAAAAAATTGAACTAACTTATTAACCCAGCATTATGCAGCTTTTCAATATTCTTTCTTCTATTCAATATTTTATGTTCATTAGGATTTTACTGATAATTTCATCAAATTAAAGATAGTAAAACCAACCAAATAATCTTCAACGATATACCTACAACAGAATCTTGCATACCAGAAATTTTTACGAACTCTAAATCTTACTTTAGTACCCAACTTTGATAGAAACTCAAATTATGCGCCCAATTAAGTAGGAATGGGTTCATCAATTCCAATTCCTGTATTCAATAAAGATAGAGTAAATATTAAAGCGGCTCAATTTAGTATAAACCCAGATTACGCAGTAGAGTTCGTTATGAAGGTTACAAATATAATAAAGATGAGTGTTTGTGCAGTTTTATTGTTAGCAATCCTATTGAACTATGGGAATAACAAAAAATTAAGCAAACGCTTGTGTTTGAAGTATTTGAAAAATGTAATAGAATTCTAATGCTTAATCTGAAATTAACGATTAACCAGCATAATGCATTGCAATAATCTTTCTATACAAAATATGAAACTATTTATAATAATATGATTGATAGCTACAGGAAAAGGGAAATTAATCTATTGGAGTTTTTAGATTTTTATAAAGATTACACAGCATCTCAACAAAGATTATTACAACATAAGCTCAATCTTCAATTAACTGCAGAAGAATTAAGATTTCAGATTGTAAATTAATTATTCACAAAAGACTATTAAGGTTAAATCGAATTTAAAAATCCCGTGCAAATCTGATCATTTCACTTACCATATTCCGGAAACATATTTATTTCCATAGGCATTCCATTAGCTAATGTCCATCCATAAGTATATTGTCCATTAGTAATAATAAGATATGGAACTGCTAATGTAGTGTTGTAATGCAGTATTTGGGTGAGCACTTTCTCATCTAAAATAACATCGGATTCTTTACATTCAATTATCATCCAAGGAATACTATTAGCGTATATTACTATATCACACCGTCTCTTTAATCCATTCACCGAAATTTCTTTCTCTATCGACAATAAAGAAGCAGGATATTGAAGTATAAGAGTTACATATGCAACTATGTTTTGTCTTACCCATTCTTCAGGTGTTAATAAAACCCATTTCTTGCGGATTATATCAAAAATATATTCCTTATTATCTGTTTTTTTTATATTAAATGATGGCTTTGGAAAATCTATCTTCAACATCTTTGAGGTAATTTCTTTTATCTTTACAAAACAATTATTTTTACAAGATTAATGAATATTAGATTATGAAGACGAAAGCAGAGATTGTAACCAATTGGTTAACCCGTTATACAGGCGAAAGTTTGGAAAACTTTGGGGAGTATATTCTATTGACAAACTTTAGCAATTATGTAGAAATGTTTGCTAAATGGAACAAAGTAAAGGTCGTTGGTAAGGATCGTCCGTTTCAATGTGCAACAGCAGAAGGAATCACTATTATTAATTTTAGTATGGGTAGCCCTAATGCAGCTACTATTATGGATCTATTATCGGCTATAGCACCAAAAGCAGTTTTGTTTTTAGGAAAATGTGGTGGTTTAAAGAAAAGAAATAAACTAGGCGATCTTATCTTGCCAATTGCAGCTATAAGAGGAGAGGGTACATCAGACGATTATTTTCCACCCGAAGTTCCTGCAATGCCCGCATTTGCACTTCAGAAAGCAATTTCTACTACCATCAGAGATTATAAAGTAGATTATTGGACTGGAACTGTTTATACTACCAACAGAAGAGTATGGGAGCACGATGAAGTATTTAAGGAATATTTACAGGAAATAAGAGCGTATGCAATTGATATGGAAACAGCTACCATCTTTACAGTAGGTTTCTATAATAAAATTCCAACAGGAGCATTATTGTTAGTAAGTGATTCTCCAATGGTTCCTGAAGGAGTGAAGACAGAGGCTAGTGATAAGAAAGTTACTTCAGAGTTTGTAGAACGTCATATTAAAATAGGAATAGATTCCTTGAAACAATTAATTAATAACGGCGCTACCGTAAGACACCTGCAATTCTAAGAATTATAAATTAAAAAGGTAAAAGTAAAAACAATACAAAGTTGTATTCAATTTTTACTTTTGCCTTTTTAATTTTTACTTTGAAATCTAGTTCATCATCAAAGCATTCACGCTTCTTTGCAATATATTAAAAGCTATTTCTGCCATCAGATTTTCTTTGTCAAGTGTTGGGTTTACCTCTGTTATTTCAAAACAGCATACTTTACGTATTTGGGTAAACTTACTGATCAAATCTTCTACCTCTCTTTCTTTCAAACCATTACTTACAGGAGTTCCAGTTCCTTTAGAGATAGTTGAATCCAGACTATCTACATCAAAACTGATATATATATCAGTACAGTCACTTAAGTAACGGATTACTGAACGAACAATGTTTTCAGGTCCTTTTCTTCTTACTTCACTAGTAGTTACTACTTTAATACCGTATTTCTCTATCAGATGTTTCTCTTCTTTCTCAAAGTCTCTCAACGAAATAAATACAATATCTTCGGGTAATACTTTTGGTGCAATCTTACCTATATTTTTAAGCTGATTCCAGTACTTTTTAGTTTCTGCATCCAGTTCATGTACAGCACATTCTTCATTATCCTCATTTATCGAAATGGCCAAGGGCATTCCATGCATATTACCACTTGGAGTAGTATAAGGAGTATGTAAATCAGCATGAGCATCAATCCATATTACACCTAGTTTACTAGTTGGTTTAGCCATTTTAATACCCGCTATGGTAGCACCTGCCGAACTATGATCTCCACTCAATACTACCGGAAGGAACTTGTTCTTAATGGTTTCCTGTACCGACTTGCTTATTTTTTCGTACATAGCCAATACCCCTTTTATTCTCTTGGCATAGGGTGATTCTATTGGCTCAAATAATAATTTATTTTCAGTAGGAATCTTCTCAGAGGGAAAGTGAACAAAGAAATTACTCATAAAATCCAGTGCTGCAATCTTTATCGCATCTATTCCTAAGCTCGCACCTCTTGTACCTGCACCAATCTCGGAGGGTACTTCTATCAATTTAATATTCTTCATAAACAAGCATTTACATAAATCGTCTATCTTACAGCTAATAAATTTAATTTTATCCCATAACTCAATCCATCGTCCGATAATGGATTGTCAGTATATGAGTTTGTTTGCCAGGTCCAGTGTAGAAATTCTTTGTAGATAAGTCCTACATGTTTAGCATAAATTTCTACTGAGTAATTATTTTGTTGATAAGGAACAGTACCAATGGGTACATCTGGCGATAAACTATTCTGTTGCAATACGGTATAGGTACTGTCGTAAGTTCCACCTAATACGGTGTAAGGCTGATTGCTATTCTGATAAGTATATTGCCATTTATCGAAGTATTTAAAGGGGGTATTACCATCATTGTCTGCTACAGTTGTATTAATGTACTCATTTCCATACCAATTGGTTCCATCAGAAATAGGCTGTGCTATAGTCACAAATTTAAGGTTGTTTTCTATATATTCCACATGATGCACATCGTAGGTCACTACAATAGTAGAAACATAATTCCATTCAGTCTGATAAGCTGTATCAGATAAATACCTAAACATCCTGTAGGATAATCTGCCAGTTGCATCATAAAATTGACTTTCTACACTGTCTTTAGCGATATAGGTATGAACAAGAAATCCATTTCTTCCAGCATTCAGTATGGTAGAATCCATTCTGTATATATACACTTTTCCTACAGAAAGAGGGTAGAGGTCAGTTGTTTGCAACAAGCTAATACTTCCTGTCTTTTTAGTACAGCTTAAAGCAATAATAATAATACAAAGCGAAAATAATAACTTGTATATGAGTTTCAATTTCTTTTATTTAAAAATTAAAAATAGTAACTATAACAATATAAGACAACAAAAAATAAAAAGCGGCTAACCGTTTGTGTAGTTAGCCGCTTTATTAACATTTCTTTTTATAATTATCCAAGATAAGCTTTCAATGCACTGCTATACCTTGCTTTTTGTAATCGTTTAATAGCTCTTTCTTTTATCTGACGGATTCTTTCTTTCGTTAAATCGTATTTCTGACCTATCTGCTCGATAGTAACACCACTTTCTCCATCCAGACCAAAATAAGCGTTTACAATCTCCGCTTCTCTTGGACTTAATGATTTCAATACTCTCTTTATTTCTTCTCTAAGAGAATCTTTCATTACATCGTCATCGGTATCGTCGCTACCTTCCAGCAAATCGCCCATTGCCACATCTTCTGCTTCGTGCACTGGTGCATCTAAGGAAGTATGACGTGTATTGCTCTGGAAAATGTTATTGATTTCTGTTTCACTCATCTCCAGAATGTCGCTCAACTCTTCGGTAGAAGGTTCTCTTTCGTGCTCTTGTTCAAAAGCCATATAGGCTTTATTAGCACGGTTGTAAGTTCCAATTTTATTCTGTGGCAAACGAACTAGTCTACCTTGCTCGGCCAAAGCTTGTAAAATTGACTGACGGATCCACCATACAGCATAAGAAATGAATTTGAAACCTTTTGTTTCATCAAAACGTTGAGCCGCTTTAATAAGACCTAAGTTTCCTTCATTAATCAAATCACTCAACGATAAACCCTGATGTTGATATTGCTTAGCAACCGAAACCACGAAACGTAAATTTGCCTGCACTAATTTATCTAAAGCACGCTGATTACCCATCTTAATACGCTGAGCCAATGTAGTTTCCTCTTCAGGCGTAATCATCGAAATCTTCGAAATCTCCTGTAGGTACTTCTCAACCGCTTGCGAATCTCTATTGGTAATCTGGGTTGCTATCTTGAGTTGCCTCATAATGTATCTGTATTTTCAATTAAGTCTTACTAAATATCCCACCAATAATCCATTATTATACTTAAAGTTACTATTGGGGGTTGGCAAAGTTAAGTGTTGATAGTTAAAAATGGTAATCCCTTTCGTAATTTTTATGTAAAAGGGGGTTAAAAATAACCATTTTAGCATTTCCAAACACCTCTTTTGCAATTTAACAGGTATTATTATGCTTCGTTTAATCAATTACTAGTTACCAAACAAATAAATTCATTCAAAGTTTAAAGACTATTTTTTTTGGTATTTATACTAGCAACACCTACTCTATTGTTTATACTACTAAAAATATGTTCTGTTCTCAGTTAAATCTGTTTCAAACTGTTATGCTTAAATGTATATTCAAAACATATTCAACAGCAGCGCATGTATTGGCATTTCTCCAAACCATGTATGAACTCATTACCATCAACTTTCAATCCTGATATTTGTACTCACATTGTGCCAATTGTATTCCTCCATGAATTGTATTAATGTAGTTTATCCGTTTTTAGTATTTCGTATTTGTATTTCTAGTTAAGGTCTCCTCTATCATGTTATCCTTCTTTTTTGCCTCCGCCATCGGACTCTTCTTTGGTTGGTATCCCGCAAGGAAAGCAGCAGCGTTGAATCCTATAGATGCGTTGAGGTATGAATAATGCAAAGAGGGATTAGGCAAGGAGGCAATAGAAATTCAAATGCAAGGCAACTAGGCACTTATTAAATACAATAATTAAAAATCAAGAATATGATGAGCATTAATATTATCGAGTCGGATAGTTTAGTTGATTTAGAGTTAGCCGTAAATAGTTTAATACAGTTAGGAGGGGCTACCATGCAAGTTGGGAATGTAACTGTTGGAACCTATGTGAATAATGAAAACATAAAGTATTATGCAACGGTATTCTGTAAAAACATAGACTAAAACACAGTAGTTAATAATGTATAAGTCCAATCACTTTCTGTTCTCTCTTCTCTCCGTATATAATTGGACAACACCTTGCAACTCCCTGCAGCGGTGGCTCTGTGAAACAATGTATTAACCTTAAACGATTTAAACATTAACTCTTGAACGGTTAAATCCCCTAAACATTTTCCTTACTAAAACTGTTCTATCCTATATTTGAAATATGTATAAATACCTCATCACTATTATGGCTATCATTTCCCTTTCCTCTTTTTCGCAAAAGAGTAATATTACCAGCATCCATCAGTTTATTGTTACGTCAATAGATGGAGGAACTATCAACTTTGCCGATTTTAAGGGAAAGAAAATACTCGTTGTCAATACTGCCTCTAAATGTGGGTTTACGTATCAGTATGAAGGCTTAGAAAAATTGTATCAGACCTACAAAGACAAACTAGTAATAGTGGGATTTCCATGCAATCAGTTTCTGGCGCAGGATCCCGGTACTAACGAAACTATCAATAGCTTTTGCAAGAAGAATTATGGAGTTACTTTTCCATTAGCAGCCAAAATACATGTAAGAGGCAAAGATAAAGCTCCTATCTATAAATGGCTTTGCAATAAAAAAGAGAATGGAGTATTAGATGCAACAATCACCTGGAATTTCAACAAGTTTATGTTAGATGAAGAGGGCCATCTCCTGGAACATTTCTCCAGCACCACTAAACCCAACAGCGACAAAATACTGAAGTGGCTTAAATAAAGATTGATTATAACCAAAAGCCTAAAAACGAATTGCAAGTCTTGGTCAATAGATTTACCTATACGCTGTGCTCTATGTATTTGTGTAAAATAATCAAACATCATTCCCTATGAATAGTTGAATTTAAAGCTTCCTTTATGTAACTATATCTTATTGAAAAACAAGCCATACAACTCCCTTACGATGTATCTCTATGGTTCAATTTTTACCCTTTTGACTAATATCTATCATGTATTATATAGAATTATACTGAAGTTCGTCAGCCTGTAAAAAGTAGGTTAGGCTTATTTTTGCACTCGAGCAAAACGAACAAAATATATGCAGCTAAGTAAAACCTCTGAAGCAAAGGAGCTTGGATCTCTGTTACTCGATGTTGGCGTAGCCTTATTAAGTTCTGGGGCAAGTTGTAGCAGGATAAGAATTACCATGCGAAGATTTGCTAGTATTTACGATTATAATGCACATATTTCTATCCAACCCAAATCGGTATCCCTTACCCTTAACGATGAGGAAGACAATCCTTATTTTAATGGTATTAGAAGTATTCCCGTACAGGGCGTAAATTTTAAAACTATTTCTGGTATTAGTCGCTTAAGCTGGAGAGCTGTAGAGGATAATCTATCTATTCAGGAAGTAAAAGAAACTTTCGACCAGCTACTGAAATTACCACATTACCCCAGATTAATTATTCTGTTGTTCGTTAGTCTTGCAGGTTCCGCATTCTGCTTCTCCTTTGGAGGAACAATCCCAGAATTAGCTATCACTTTTGGGGCTACTTTCTGTGGTCTATTTGTACGACAGGAAGCCATAAAAAAGAAATTTAATCCTTATATATGTGTTTATGTAGGCGCTTTGGTGGCTACTCTTTTTGCTGGCGCTTTTATTAAAGCTGGCCTGCCTATTAATCTTGAACATGCTTTTGCTACATCTGTATTATTCCTTATTCCAGGAGTACCCTTAATAAATTGTTTTACCGATTTAATAGATGGCAATATTCTGAATGGTATAGTAAGAGGCATCAATGCCTTAATGGTTTCTATGGCATTGGCATTGGGTTTATTAACGTCGATGCTGATTTATAATCTTAAATAATAGTAACATGGATTGGTTGATTATCATATTATTAAAAGCGTTCTGGTGTGGTTGGGGCGCTGTAGGATTTGGCATACTCTTCAATGTGCCACCACGAACCTTATTTGCACTTTATTTAGGTGGCGCGATAGGGGGCTTACTCAAGTTTCTATTGTTGCACTATACCTTCGGAGTGGTACTTGCTGCTTTTGCAGGAGCATCGGTAGTGGGCATCCTTAGCATACCAATAGCACACTTCCGACATGTACCACCCATGATTTTTGCTATTCCTTCTGTAATTCCTTTAATACCAGGAATATTTGCTTATCGGACTATGTTGGGACTAATAAAACTGAGTGGAAATGTAGGCATGGACTATAATACTATACTTTCTGATACAGTAAATAATGGGGTAAAAACTTTATTTATCATTATGTCTCTCGCTTTAGGAGTAGCTATTCCCATGCACGTAATGCGAAAAGAAAGTGCCAAGAATATTAAACTGAAACATATAAAGAAAGTGTAAAAACTATTAGTATCATTTCCTATCCTTATTAGCAATAATGCAGCGAACCTAGTAGCAACCACCTTCTGGTGGTATCTATTTAACAGCTTAAAGTTTCTTATAGTTCTAAAATATGTTGTAAGTTTATAGATTTACATTGTAACAACAAGGTAAGTATTTTTACCTTTTCTACTATAGTCATAAAACTTTTGGAGGATATTATTGGAGAATACTACTATCATTATGGCAATAAAGCACTATCGTCAGGACTCAGCGCAATAGCCATGCAAAAGAAGGAGGCTCTTTTGTAGAAATAATGGTAATACGTTTTCAGCTGCAACTGTAATTACAGTTCGGCAAAACAATTTATCTTGAACTGTAAAGCATTTAGGATTGCAACTGTAGGTAAAGTTATTTGGAGTGAAGCTAATAGTATTGGGATTGAAACTCTTAGTATTGAAACCGTAGGAATTAGTAAGGTAACTGTAGAAACTTTCTTTAGTAGCGAAACTTTTGCGTTTCTAACTGCAGAATAGTTCTTCAACTTGTAATATATTACTTTTGGAATGATACCACTTTCCTTGTGTGGTGAAACAATGTTCTGGGATATTAAAACTAATTACTTTCAAACCAAAACTAATTGCTTCAAAGCTGTACCTATTAGTTTCCGAGCCAAAGGAAATAGGGTTAGCCCGAAATGAAATAGGAAATAGGGTGTAGCAAGTTTGGAAAATTGGTTTTGTTCTTGGTTTTATAAGTATTGAACATTCCAATAGAGGCAAAATAATTATATTAAAAGCACCATGTAATAACAAAACGGATAATTTTTTATACCTTACAACATATAAGCACGATTAAGAATTAACTGTAACTATTTGGTATTTATAATCTAATTTCTAATTTTGTATGGTTCAAAATATAGAACATCAACATGGTAAGACTAACAACCTTTATTTTAATAGCCACTTTTCTTGTATCTTGTACTACCCTAAGAATTCCAGAAATACAGAAACAAAATATTAAAGATATTGGAGTAGAATGGAATATTGACAGTGCTACCATGAACAATGTTTACCTACCTAAAATAGATTCTACTCTAGATGCATGTATTAATAGATTTAATAAAGAGACTCATCAATTTAAAGTGCATAGAAAACGGCTTACCGATTCGGCATACCTAACATTATATTTTGAGAATGGCCGATTTGTTACCAATGCCGGAGTTGCCTTAGGGTATATAATTAGTGGTCTTGGTCTAATTGCTACTCCTATTTATACAATATCAAGTTCGAATGGAAATGCTTTCTTGGCTTTCTGGTACTTTCCCCGCGATAATATTAAATATAGTGCGGTATTATCCCCCTCCATTAATTCTGTAACAAGAGGTGAACAATTTATTGTTGTTCAGTCAGGTGCATGTTTCTCCTCTAAAAATGCCAGGATAAAGGCTGTTATTGATAAACTTTCCAGTAGTTTTTATTCTTTACTTCGTCAATTAGAAGGAGCCAAAAAACTAAACCGTAGATACAACTAAACCATTAATCCATCAGCTAATTCTAACTTAAAGTAATATTTAACTTGAGTAGCTTTTTAATGAGTAAAAGTATTAATATACTCAATTATAAATACTCTTTTGGTAGCATTAAAACTTTACTGTATTGGGACACTTAATAGCATGTCCGCTAGGGTAGTTGCCATTTAATACTAAAGAAACTTCGTAAGCACCATAACCATTATTAAAATTCTTTATGGCCGAAGTAGTGGCATCGTAACTAAAAGTAAGTTTTGTATTACTTAACTGAAATCCCAACATAGGTATTATTGCATCGTCTTTACGATAATAACATCCCATAATAAGTTGTTTATTTCCATCGTAACTTACTTTTCTATTAGCATTTATCCCTATCACCAACTCGTTGGCTGCAGACATATAACTGTAATAAATATTGGGGTTCAGAATCCATACATCCTGAATTTTAAAGTTGCCATTCAGAAAAGCATTATACCTTACAGGTACCACATCATTAGCACTAAAAAAAGATTCATTAGGTTGGTTCAGATGCTGTGCACTTACGCCTACATTAAAGTATGTTTTATCGTTGGGCATAAAGGCGTAGTTCAGACCGATTTGTATATCCAAGTAATTTACATTGTTGGTATTAAAGGTTTCACCAACCGGAATCAGGTTGTCGAAGAAATGACTATTCCATTGATTATCGAAGGTGAGTTTACTAAAATCAATTCTTTTCTGTACCCAACCTACTGCAATACCACCACTTAGTAAACTGGTTTCTTCCAGCATTTGATGGTAAGCTAATGAAAGCTGCAAAGTAGTAGCGGTAAGATTTCCAGCACCTGCCACATCGCTTAACAAAGCACCCCCTATTCCTAGCCAGCTATTATCCAGTTTGTTGGTTAGTAATTGAGCATCACCCCAAGCTTGAATGGTTTTATAAGGATTGGTGAGGTTTACCCATTGATTACGGTAATTAATACCCATTCTATAGTCGTTATCAGGCATAAATCCTGTATTGGCAGGGTTTATTAATAATGGAGCATTGAAGTATTGAGAAAAATGTAAATCCTGTGCGTTACTCTTGTAAAAGAAAAGGCAAAACAACAGTACAATGAAATGATATATAGTTCCTTTCTTCATCTTATCGTATTAACGTAATATCTCCGTTTTTGTTATATTTTTTACCATCAGTAGTTTGAATAGACAGTATGTAATGGTATACCTCCTGCGGCTGTGGTTTGCCATTATAAGTGCCATCCCAACCAGTTTGTAAATCTTCTGTTTCAAATACTTTTTCGCCCCATCGGTTATAAATCTGCCAGTTCAAATGCCCTATTCCAAAGCCTTTTACATACAAAATATCATTTATACCATTTCCATTAGGAGTAAAAGCAGAAGGTACATCAAATAAAGGATTAATCAGGGCTTGTACATCCTGCCACATCGTATCGCTACAGCCATAAATATTATAGGCTATTAATGCTACATGGTAATAAATAGTATTGTTGTACAGATGGTTTACTACAGTATCTTTTGTTGTTAATAAAGAATCACCATCACCAAAAATCCATTTATATATGGTAGCTCCCTGCGATGAATTATAGAAATAAATAGGCCTGTTTTCGATAGGAGGTTGAGGCGAAACATTAAATACCGCTGTTGGCTTTGGATTTAATTTGATAGTAATATATGCTGTATCTACCTTATTACAAGTAAAAGTATCGTTGGCAATCAGACGGATAGTATAAGTGCCGGTATCCATATAAGTATGAATAGTATCGGAGGCATGAGAAACAGGAGAACCATCGCCAAAACTCCATTCAAAGGATTGTCCACCAGTAGATGCATTATTTAAAAAGGCTGTATAGGGAGAGCAACCTGATGCAGGTGTATTAATCCTTGCTTTTACCAATTCAGAAACCCTTAGCTGTTGTTTGATAGTATCAGGGGCATTACAGTACAATGTATCGGTCAATATCAGCATAATATTATAAACACCCGGAGAAGGGTAGGAGTGTGTTATTTGCTGAGTAGCTTCTTTTATAACCGTACCATCACCAAAATCGAGGGTGAAAGAATTGGCGGTAAATGGTTTGCCAGGAGCCGCAATAGAGACCGTATTATCAAAATTGTATTTGAATAAAGTACAGGTATCCAGTTTGGTGATCTTTAGTGCAGGATAAGCTTCGTCGGTTCTTACACTAATATTTACATAAGAAGTATCTGTCATATTGCAGCTATTAGAATCTATAGCAATCATAGTAGCTTTATAGTTTCCAGTAGTATTATAAGTATGGGTTATAGAAGAAGCAGTAGAAGTTTGTGTAGGAGTACCATCTCCAAAATTCCAGATATAATGTTTACCATTCCCTATAGAATCCTCCAATAATGTGCTTAAAGGAGTACAACCATAATAAACTGGAGGTACTGTATTGGTCGTTTTAAGTACTGCTTTAACACCTGCACTCAAACCCGAAAGATTAAATGCAATTTTTACTGCAGCAAGGTTACACTGACCATTATTCATTCCCAATGCACCATTACTTTGCGAATAAACGCCTGGAGTAGTAGGAAAGTAAGTGCCTCCACCACAATTAGCACAGATAGCCTGATAGATTATTCCATTTTTATCAAATCGACTGGTGCCACCATCCACATGATCGGGAAGACTATTCGCATTATCATTTTGTCCGAAGAAGCTACCAAAGAGTTGTGATTGGGCATTTCTTTCTAATACAAAGAAATAAAAATCATTTCCGTCGGTTTGTGCTTTAAAGGCGTCTTTAGTTACCGACAATCCTCCTGTACCATAATTGTCGTACCCATCGGAACGATCTAAACCACCACCCCAACCGGAGACATATACATTTTCGCATCTATCTACCAGAAAAGCAGTAGGGGAGATGTTTGGTCCACGAGTACCATAACCAAAAGTAGTAGAGTAAATCCATTTAGTTAAGTCAGGGTCTAACTTCGCTATAAACTGTTTTCCGGCTTGCTGAAAGAAATTACCGCCAACATTTGGACTTACCAAAGGCCAAGTACCCGAAGTAGTGCCCATTATGTATGGGAAACCAAATTTATCGAATTGAATACCGTATATATTATCGGCACCATTAGTACCTATATATACTGATTTTATTATTTTAGAACCATCACTTTTAAGTTCAGTAATAAACCCATCGCATTGACCTCCTTGATATTTAGGGAAGATAACATTCAATGAATCGGCAGGAAAATCGGAACTGGTAGTGCCTCCAGCAACATATATATTTTTTGTTACGGGACTAATGGCAATTACATATGCAGCATCGTCGCCACTTCCTCCCAAATAAGAACTAAATAAAATACTACCCAAGTCGTTGGAGAACTTCATAACTACAGCATCTTGTTTCCTTACAGGGGTATTTAAACTTCCTGATTGACTCTGAAAAGCGTTTGTAATGGGAAAATCTATTGATTGAGTACAGGAAACAAGATATATGTTCCCGGAAGAATCAACAACAACCTCACTACGGGCATCATCACCATAATTTCTTCTTAAAGATTCTGTACCAGAAGGTGCTACATATTTCTCCCTAATATTAAGTCCATCATGCCCAGAACCACCAATTACCAGCGATCCTTTTAACTGAGTGCCATCATAACTTAACTTTGACAAACAAATATCCCAGCCACCACAAGGACCCACTTTAGCATAGGTAGTAGGATAATTATTAGAGTTTGTTCTTCCAGATATAATTAATTCACCAGCAGCATTTACAATTAAACTATGGGGCTGTTCATTTCCATTACCTCCCAGATAAGTTGCATACACTCTTTTGGAACCAGTTGGATTAAATTTCATGATACCAATATCAAATCCTCCCGGACCATCATTACCATTGTTTCCACCTTGAAAATTTGTTTGAAATGCACCATTGGTAACCGGAAAACCATTCCCAAAAACAATTCCACCACTGTAAAAGTTACCACCATCATCGTAAGTAGCAGTGTATCCCCACTCATCGGCCCGGCTACCAGTAAAGGTGGAGAAAATAAGTGTAGGATCAATCACTAAAGTTGTATTAGGATCATATTGTTCTACTTTTAAACTTACAAAACTACCATTAAGTTTAAAGTTTACATTCACTTCCTTTCTTCCAGTATTGGTAATATTGTATGCACTTGGAATAGCTTGTTGAACCGTATCTACGGAGGTTTGAATATTGAGTAGATTTTTCTTTAGAGATAAATGATCAATTCCGTCGAAATACAATACAATCTGATTAGGATTTCCTCCGGGATGAACTATAAAATCATATTTCAATCCAGCATCTCCGGTATAATAACGAACATCGATATTGGGATAAACGTTTTTATACGTTACTGCATGATATATGTTGCAATGAGAAGCCCACTTTTCTTTATTCTTTCCTAAAAAGTAATTGTTGTAAGACTCTTCCTGGTTCTCTGCAACCATTTCTGGATGAAGATTTCCATTCAAAAACTTTACTTCAAAAGCATGGGAGTGGAGAATCAGGTTATCGGAAGGAATTGAGGTTCGCTCCCTAAGTTTTGTAGGGTGAAAATATTCAGCAACTGCATAAAGATCTTTAGGATTGTGTAACAACATTTTATATGCACCATCTGTTTTTACAGCAAATGCACCATTTATTAAATTACCTTGAAAAGCAATATTGTTTTGCCATTGTCCTTTATTCTCTACAAACTCCAGATAGTTCTGAGCAAAAGAGCTATTGAGCATGAAAACAGCAATAAAGGTTATGGTTAATTTAATCTTATTCAATGTTATCTTATTTCTATAAGTACAAAAATAGAGTCTTATTCGCTCCGAAAGTTTAATCTTACCATTATTTAATAAGATATAAACAATACTAAAAACGTTGTATTCAAAGAAAAATATCCACCTTAAATAGTCCAGTCGACAATATTATTGGACCACTCTTGTTTAAAAGGTACCATTATTCGGATATAATTATCGGAGTAGCCTTCCATCATACCATTTTTGTTTTGTATTTCAAACAATACTTTTCTGGTTTGCCCACGATGTAGTTCGGTAAAATATTGCAACTTCATATAAGACAGATTCCTTAAGGCTTTATTCCTTTCATTGCGGATATGAACTGGAACAATATCCTTCATTTCTACTGCCAGTGTATTGTCTCTTTCCGAATAAGTAAATACATGCAGATAGGAGATGTCCAGACTATGTAAGAAATTGAAAGTATCTTTAAAATCTTCTTCAGTTTCTCCAGGGAAACCAACAATTACATCCACTCCAATAGCGCAATGAGGCATTAATTTCTTGATAGATTCTACTCTTTGAGCATATAATTCGCGTTTATAGCGACGACGCATTAATCCGAGTATTTTGTTGGAGCCACTTTGTAATGGAATATGAAAATGTGGCATAATGCTGTTGCTGTTAGCTACATATTCAATTATATCGTTGGTAAGTAAATTGGGTTCTATTGAAGAAATTCTATAACGGGTAATCTCTGGTAAATTATCTAATGCTTTCAACAGATCAAAGAAAGATTCTTTATCTTCAAGCCCATCCTGTCCTTTTCCAAAATCACCCAGATTTACGCCTGTAAGAACAATTTCTTTAATACCTTTTTGAGCTAATTCTTTAGCATTTCTTACAACATTTTCTACATTATCACTTCTACTTTTACCTCTAGCCATGGGAATGGTACAGAAAGAACAATTATAATCGCAACCATCCTGTACTTTTAAAAAAGCCCTTGTTCTATCATTAAAGGAATAAGATGCATTAAATCCTGTTACCTCCTCTATATCACAACTATGAATTCTGGCAACCTGATTACTTTTTACCAGTTCACTTAAATGCTGACCAAGATTAAATTTTTCGGAAGCACCAAGCACTAAATCTACACCAGGGATTTCAGCAATTTCTTTGGGCTTTAACTGTGCATAACATCCAGTAATAACAATGGTACTGGATGGAGATTTTTGTTGAATTTTACGTACAAGGTATCTACATTCTTTATCTGCATTGTCTGTAACGGAACAGGTATTGATAACATAAACATCAGCTACTTCATCGAAATCTTTTTTAATAAAACCTTCCTGTTCCATCATTCTGGAAATAGTAGATGTTTCAGAAAAATTAAGCTTACAACCTAAAGTATGAAAAGCCACTGATTGTTTAACCTGCATAAGCGGCAAATATAAATATTAGTTTTCGTAGTAGAAACAGGTGTTTCGAGATTGATAGTTGTATTTGCTAACATATTTTGAATTTGCAGCGAAAAGGGTAGGGGATGTTTATTTTGATTAGTTACTATTTTTTTACTTTTATGATAATACCGTCCAAACTACCTGTTGTATTGGTTACTGATCCGCCTATTAGGTAGGAATCATTTGTTTCTACCACTATACTAGCACTATAATTCAATGAATCCCTAAAAGATTTTGTCCAAAGCTGATTGCCATTATTATCCAGTTTCATTAGATAATCAGCACTTATATTGCTGGAATCTGCTTTTGCTCCAGCTATTAGAAAGTTCTTGTCACTACACTGAATTAAACAATTGCCAGAGTATGGAAAACTACTTTGAAAAATGTAGGGCATAATTATATTCCCACTAGTATCCATTTTATTAAAACTGGTTATCCCCAGAGGATTAGTCATATTGCCAGAAGATCCTACCATATACAAGTTATTGGCAGTGCTTATGATACTTCCTGCTTCTTCATAACCATTGTTTGCAAATGTTTTAGTCCAGATAGAATCCCCTTTATCACTAATTTTTAAAAGATATTCATCATTTGAATTGTTTTCTATCTGTGGGCTGGCAAGAATCATTAAATTACCTGCATTATCATAACAAATACTTTTTCCTATTTCATCATTCCCATTCGAATAGGAATTAGACCAGATTAAACTTCCATCGTAACCAATTTTTGCAATATATACCGATCTTCCTGTAAGACTAAACAGCCCGGTAGCACCTCCGGTTAAAATATATCCATCCTTATTTTTAGAAGGAATAATCTTGTAAGCACTACTACCATCAGCAAGTGTTTGTTGCCAGATAACATTTCCTTGAAAATCCGTTTTAACTAAAAATACCTGATAAAAGTTAGTTGCATTATAGCTCTTAGAATAGCCAACAAACAATAAGTTATGATCGGGAGTTTCTATTAAATCGCAACCACCATCGCTAGAAGCACCCCCTATAGCTTTGCTCCACAGCAAAGCACCATTCTGATCAGTTTGACCAATATACATATCCTGACCTCCATTGGTAAGGGTAGTAGTAGTACCAGTAAATGAATAATTGCCATCGGAGCTTTGTATAATACTATTAATTACCTCATCGCCAGCACCACCATAATTCATTTTAAAACTAGTAAGTCTTACACCATAGTAATCTACAGGCAGGGTTTGTCTTTTGCAAGAACAAAATATTATACAAAAACAAATAGTAATAAGAATGCCTTTATTCATTGGGTAACAACGTTATAAATTAAAAGTGTAGCATGTTTCTCGCAACAAACATACCCTAAAAAGTAACTATTTATTTTACTATAATGGTATTTTAATCTAAGTTTGAGAAAGTAAATGTTATTATTGTACCGATGAAAAAGATATTTTATTGCATTGCTTATTTGGCAATTACCCTTCTCACATTAAATTGTAAGAAGGAAGGCAGTTATTTTCCGGATAATGGCCCTACTAATAAAGACACTAGTTCAGTTTATTCATTTACCAGCCTCGAAGCTGTTCCTGCAGTAATACATGTAGGAGATATTGTAAATATTTATGCAACTGCTACTGGCAAAAACATAGTGTATTCTTGGTCTTCATCACATGCAGAAATTTTTGGTAGTGGCTCGCACATTCAAAGTAGTGCAGAACCTTGTTGTATGGGTAGACAAAAAATAGGTTGTACAGTATCCGATGGTGTTCATACCATCACCAAAACAGTTGTTTTTACGGTTGAATAACAATATAATTTATGGGAAGGTTTTTACTGGTTTTTATATTATCAATGGTCTATTCTTACAATAGCTACTCTCAATGTTGTGCTCAGGGCTGTTCCATGACAAGCTCTAACATATTTGATATTTTAGAAAAACATCATCTTGAACTTACTGGTTTTTTAAAACATAGCAATTCTAACCAATATTATTCTGGTTCCAGTACCTATACTTTTAACAATGCACCTTTAAGTTTAAAAAATACTTCATTCGACTATTTTGGAATTAGTATTGGGTATGGCATTACCAATAAACTTTCTGTGGAAGCACAAGGTGGATATTTTGGCAATAAAACACAAAATTTTGTTGATGGTGCTTGGTTGGTAGGTAATGGTTTATCCGATTGGGAAGTGAATCTTAAATATAATTTCTACAATTCAAAAGATTCTACTTGGTCTATGACGATAAGTCCTGGTTGTAAACTTCCATTGGGTAACTATAAAGATTATACACCACAGGGTGTTAAACTATCAAGAGATGTACAATCGGGTACAGGTGCATTTGCTGGTAGTCTGGAATATGCCTGTAAAGTGAAAATAAAAAAGAAGTTCGATTTAGTTTGGTCTACTGAGTTTGAATACAACGGCATTAATCCAGAACAATATCAATATGGATATAAGTTTACCAATACATTGTCTACTAAATTAAAACTGTATAAAAAACTATCCTTAGTAGCGATGTTGAAAAATGAAAGCACTTCTAACGACTATTTTTATGATCAAGAAATAATTGCTTCTGGATATAATAAGATAACACTGATACCTGCTTTGTCTTTAGATTTTAAAAAAGAATGGTCTTTTACTGTTATTCCAGAAATACCAGTGTATCAATACTTTAATAGTATTCAATTTGCTCAACAGTATACCATTTCCTGTGCATTGACTAAAGACATGAATCTTAAAAAAAAATCTCATCATTCTATACAAGAGTGGCATAAATAAATATTTACTTTTTCTTCATTTTAATTACGAGTGCATGGGTAGTATCGCTATTCACATTCTGGCAACCTACTATAATGTAGGAATCATTGGTTTCCATTACTTGATGTATATTGTAATTTAAAGTATTACCAAATGATTTAGTCCACAATAAATTACCAGCATTATCTAATTTATCTAAATAACCAGGATTATTTCCTGCTGAATCTGTTTGTGAACCAGTAATCAGCAAATTATTATCACTGGTTTTAATCATCCAATTGCCTGAAAAGGGATAATTACTCTGAAAATTATTCAACAATACTGCATTACCATTTCCATCCATTCTGGTAATAGTAGTAATACCCAATGGATCGGTTACAGCTCCAGAAGAAGTACAGATATTGAAGTTATTATTCCCCATATTTATTATATTACTACTGCATTCATACCCATTACCATATATTGATTTTGTCCATATAGTATCTCCATTTATATCAGTTTTTAGCAGGTATAAATCATTATTGGGATAGATATCCTGAGCAGAGGCAACCAGCATTAAATTGCCCGAATTATCAAAGCAAAAGTTATTGGCCATCTCATTTTTATTAGGACCAAAATAAGTTTTAGACCATACAATAGTGCCCGAATCGGTTAGTTTACTAATAAAAACGCCTCTACCAAGATTACTGGTCCAGCCAAATGTTCCACCTACCGCAATAAAGCCATCATTGGTATTAGCCAATTCAATTTTGGTAATGCTGCTGGCCGCATCTAATGTTCTTTGCCATATAAGATTACCTTTTCTATCTGTTTTAATAAGGTAAGCCTCGTAATTACTATTTATGTTAAAGCTTCTGGAGTATCCTGTAATCAAAATATTATTGTCGGAGGTAATCATTAAATCTCTACCGCCATCTTCAGCTGCTCCACCTATTGTTTTGCTCCAAAGTATATTGCCGTTAGGATCAATTTCTCCTAAAAAAACATCTTTCCCGCCACTGGAATAAGTAGTAGTAGTGCCTGTGAAAATATAATTTCCTTCAGGAGATTTTATAACGGAGAATATTTCATCGTTCCCCTTATTAATATAAATTCTAGAAAACGAGTCTACTATTGGAGCATTGTATTCAGCTGGCAAATGCTCTCTTTTACAGGCACTTATCATCAACATAATGCTAATAAGTGTAATGAAATGTAAAGTAACTGTTTTATACATGTATAGAAAATAATATGAAGAACTATTAAAGAAAATTTTTAATAGGTATAGACAAAATTATACAACGACTTCAAAAAAAATATTAATATTCTCTAAACAACTAATTTTACCTTGTTAAACATACTGGAAAACAATAAATCTTGATAGCATGAAATTTTTACTAAGCATACTAATAATTGGGTTTTTGACAACTATTTATGGTTGTAAAAAGGAGGGGAGCTATTTTCCTACCGCGGGTAATAATGGCCCAGATACTACTTCATCTTTATTTAACTATATAAGTCTTGTAGCCAATCCCGATACGGTAAAAGTGGGTGATGTTATCAATATTTATGCTACCGCTACGGGTAAAAATCTGGTGTATACCTGGTCTACCAGCCATGGAAATTTATTTGGAAGTGGATATCATGTAGAAAGTGGAGCTGATCCTTGTTGTGTTGGAAGAATTAGAATATCTTGTACAATATCTGATAGTGCTCACTCCGAAACAAAAGATGTGTTTTATTCTGTAACTTTTTAGCAGTTTTTTAAATCACTCATTCAATAACATAAAGCTATAACTATTGTAAAAACTTAATATTCTAAAGTTAGCTTGTTATTTAAAAACACTCCTCTTTAACTCAAACACATCAATCCAATAATTAAAATTCAAACATATCAAGGCAAAAGTTATTTTGTTGTGTCTAGCTTCTGGACATATAAAATCAATACCTATACTGTGTAGATTCAATAACACCAAGAATAAAATGGAAATTATATTGAATTGCAACACATACTTTTATCACTAAACATCCTTTTGCTGAATCATCAGTAATGCTGGATAATATGTTTACGTTAAGCATAAACTGGATAAATAGCACACTATGACCATTACAGAATTTATAGCATCTCAACCAGCTGAGCCAAAAGAATTATTGTATTGTCTTCATGAAGTGATTCTTAAATCTGATAAAACAGTTACAGCAGTTATCGCTCCTATGATAGGTAAGGATATCAATATTTATAATGCTCCAGATAGTTTTAAATATGGTCTTGTTAGCGTAATGAAATATATGTCGCTTCATGGTTTACCCATGTATATGAATACAGATATTTATAACAAATATAAGGTATTGTTGCCCTCTGCCAGTTTTCAGAAAGGTTGTATTAATTTCAATAATAAAGAAGAAATGCCATTGAAATTAATTAAAGATTTAATCAAAGAATGTTTTACAATTGATCTCAGTGCAATAAGAGAGCAACAACTAAAAGCTAAGTCGAAGAAAAAATAAATATTTATGCGAATCAAGGGTTAAAAGTTAATAAGATGCATCAATGCTACAGTAATCTTTCCATACAAGTGTAGTTTAAGCCCATTTTCGGATCTAACTTTTGAAGCATTTTAATTTGTGTCATCTCATTTATCCTATTAAATAATGATTCTATTGGTTGCCTTACTGAAGAAACAGCCTTATTGAAAAGTTTATTAAATGCTAGGTCTAGTTGTTTTAATAATGCCTCCCAGCCCTTTTTGTCTTTTATTGGAGTAAGAAGTACATTATTATTTTTTGCATTAGTTTCGCTATTTCGGTATCACAATAAGCTTTATCCAGAATACTTACATCGGCATTTATTACCTCTAAGATATCTCTTGAAGCTGTTAAATCATGAACAATTGCTGGAGTAACTTCAATATACTGTGGGAATGGAATAGTAGTGGCTCTTTTTAATCTCTTGGGTATAATTCCTCGAAGCGCTGCTTCGACTTTTTTATTACTATTGTTGCGTGAGTGAAAATATCCATAAGAGTCTTAATGTAAGAGTGTTGTTATATCATTTTGTATGTCCTGCAAAATATAGAAGAGTTGTTTTTTCAGATGAAGTTGAAATAATACTAAAAAATATCTGTATTGAGATTTCAAAAAGATATGAAATAAACTTTCTAGAAATTGGAACAGATATGAACCACTTACATTTTTTGATACAAAGTGTTCCAATAGAAAGTCCAACAAATACTATTAGAACTGTAAAAAGTATAACTGCAAGAGAAATATTCAAGAAACAACCAGAAGTTAAGAAGCAGTTATGGGGAGGAGAGTTTTGGTCAAAAGGCTTTTATGTGAATAGTGTTGGGCGTCATGGTGACGAGAATACTATGCAAGAATATGTAAAAAATCAAGGGAAAGAAAAGGAGTATAAAAAGCTATATAATAGTAAACAGTTAAGGCTGTTTTTGTATTAATACCTCTTCAGCTCTGCTGCGAGGTATTTTATTATTATCCACAGTATGGATATTTAAGTATACATTCACCAGATTCGGGTGCATTGACGATTATCCCCTTAGTCAGTAAAAGGCCTCTTTCATGCTTTGTTAGCATTTCCTTTTAAACAATATTGTTACACATTGTAATCAAAAATTTCATGAAACTATATATCAAATATATGGTTAGCATCCGGTGCAAAATGATGGTGAAAGAAGAGCTTAAAAAACTTGGTCTACACTTCATCATTGTTAACCTTGGAGAGGTGGAGATAATGGAAGATATTACTCCCGAACAAAGAGAACAATTGAAAACAGCTTTACAAGTTTCCGGATTGGAACTGATGGATGATAAGAAAGCCGTTTTGATAGAGCGGATAAAGAATGTAATTGTAGAAATGGTGCATTATGCGGATGAACTTCCTAAGACGATTTTCTCTGTTTATCTATCGGAGAAATTACATTTTGATTATACTTATATGTCCAATCTTTTTTCTTGTACCGAAGGAGTAACCATTGAACATTTTATTATGCTACATAAAGTAGAAAAGGTAAAAGAACTGATCATTTATGACGAGATGAATCTTTCTGAAATTTCCTGGAAACTACAGTATAGCAGTGTATCGCATATGTCTAATCAGTTTAAAAAAGTGACTGGATTGTCACCTTCTCATTTTAAATTATTGAAGGTGAAAAGGAGGATTAATATAGAAGATCTTGGTCATGAGGATAGTCATGAAACTGCTGAAGATTAATTTAATTTTCCATTTACTAACTACTACAATTTATTTTAATGATAAATGAATCATATTATACCAGAAGTCTTATAGAAGCCAGCCTGGATCCGTTGATTACCATCAATATAGAAGGAAAGATAACGGACATGAATGAGGCCTTTCCTGAAATTACGGGTGTGAATAGATTGCAATTGACCGATACTGATTTCTTTGATTATTTTACGGAACCTGCAAAAGCAAGAGAAGTATATCAGGAAGTTTTTGCCAAGGGTTCTATTGCTGATTTTCCATTAACTATTTTGCATGTAAACGGGAAGAAAACGGATGTTTTGTTCAATGGTTCTGTTTATAGAAATGAAGTGGGAAAAGTGAAGGGCGTAGTAATAGTAGCGAGAGATATTGCAGAGCATAAGTGGGCAACTGATTTAAGAAAAGCAAACAAAGAACTTGTATATCAGAATATAGAAAAAGAGCAGAGAGCGGCGGAATTAATTATTGCCAATAAAGAGCTTGTTTTTCAGAATGAAGAAAAGGAAAATAGAGCTGCTGAACTGATTATTGCGAATGCCGAGTTGATCTATCAGAATAATGAAAAAGAGCAAAGAGCAGCAGAGTTGATAATAGCTAATAAGGAGCTTGCTTTTCAGCATACAGAAAGAGTAAGAAAAGATGCCATAAATAAAGAACTTGAAGCGTCGTCGAGATCTTTAAAGTTAGCATCGCAATATGCGAGAAGCCTTATAGAGGCAAGCTTAGATCCACTATTTACTATTAGTATAGATGGTAAGATTATGGACATCAATAATGCATCGGAAAATGTTACGGGTAAAACGAGAGAACAACTTATAGGGTCTGATTTCTTTGATTATTTTACAGAGCCAGAAAAGGCCAGAGAGGGGTATCAACAAGTATTTTTGAAAGGGTATGTTGCTGATTTTCCATTAACAATAACTGATGATAAACTTACGGATGTATTATTTAATGGATCGGTATATAAAGATGAAGAAGGAAACGTATTAGGAATAGTTGTGGTTGCGAGGGATATAACTGAACAGAAAAGGGTGGCTAGAGAATTGACGGAAGCAATTGTCTTTGCAGAACTGGCAGTTGGCATAGCTGAAGAAGCTAAAATAAAGGCCGAGAGTGCAACCCTTATTGCCGAGACGGCTGTAAAATCAAAACAACAGTTTTTGTCGAATATGAGCCATGAAATACGAACTCCAATGAATGCAATTATTGGATTTACTAAAGTGTTGTTGAAGACTGAAATTACGATTAAACAAAAAGAATATTTACAGGCTATTAAATTAAGTGGAGATTCCCTGATTGTATTGATAAATGATATACTTGATTTAGCTAAAGTAGATGCAGGAAAAATGATATTTGAGAAGACTCCATTCCGTCTTGCTCAATCGATATCTGCAATGCTACATTTGTTTGAACCGAAAATAAGAGAGAAGAATCTTGAGCTGATAAAACTATATGATCATAACATACCCGAAGTATTGGTAGGGGATCCGGTAAGATTACATCAGATAATACTTAATCTGGTAAGTAATGCGGTGAAGTTTACCAATAAAGGTAAAATAACGGTAAGTGTAAATGTGCTGAGTGAAGACGATAAAACTATTGCTATTTCCTTTTCAGTAAAAGATACTGGGATTGGTATTCAGGAACCCAAACTGGATAAAATATTTGATAATTTTCAGCAAGCATCCAGTGGTACTTCCCGATTGTATGGAGGTACTGGATTAGGCTTAGCAATAGTGAAGCAATTAGTGGAAGCGCAGGATGGCAAAATAGAAGTATGCAGCAAAGAAGGCAAAGGATCGAACTTCACATTTTCTTTGAGCTTTCAGAAAACAAAGGCTAAAGCAGACAATGATTTAGAGGTGCTGATACTGGATAAAGAAATTAAAAATATTAAAGTATTGGTAGCGGAAGATATTCAGCTAAATCAATTGTTGATGAAGACCTTGCTGGAAGACTTTGGCTTTGAATGTGATATTGCCGACAATGGAAGGATTGCTGTGGAGATGTTGCAAAATGCTCATTATGATATAGTATTGATGGACTTGCAGATGCCGGATATGAATGGGTTTGAATCGACTAACTATATAAGGAATATACTGAATAGTGATATCCCGATTATTGCATTAACTGCTGATGTAACCACGGTAGATGTGGCTAAATGTAAAGAGGTTGGTATGAATGATTATATTGCTAAACCGGTAGACGAAAATCTGCTTTATACAAAGATTGTAGGTTTTGTAAAACGACCTATGATTGTTGAGGATGAGATGGAAGAATTAGTACTTGAAAAAACAATTAAGTATACTGATCTGGATTACTTAATTCGTCGTACTAAATCGAACCCGGTATTGATGATGGAAATGATATCCTTATATCTTGAACAAACACCACCATTGATTACGGCTATGAAACTAAGCTGGAAGGATAAGGACTGGCCATCGCTGTATGCTGCAGTACATAAAATGATTCCTTCTTTTTCTATTATGGGCATCAGTCTGGATATCGAGAATATGGCCAAGAAAGTACAGGATTATGCCAGATCGCAAGAGCAGACAGAAGGAATACATGATATGGTAATGGAGATTGAAAATGTTTGTAAACAGGCTTGTAATGAGTTGGAATTTGAATATAATAATATTAAAAATACTAAAAGATGAAAACAATAAAGAAGGTAAAAATATTTCTGGTAGATGATGATGCATTGTACCTGAAAGTACTGGAGAATGATTTTAAGAATAGTGATGATTTTGACATAGAAACATATTCTACTGGCGAAGAATGTATTGCTAATATTGGAAACGAACCCGATATAATAGTGCTGGATTATTATCTGGATGGAATAGATAAAACGGCTATGAATGGAATGGCTACACTGGATAGAATAAAGATTGAATATCCTAAGCTTCCGGTTATTATGTTGTCATCGCAGGATAGCATAGAAGTGGCAGTAGATTGTATGCATCATAAAGCTGCTGACTATGTAGTGAAAAGTGAAACAGCTTTTGTGCGTTTACAAAAGATTGTTACCAATATACTGAAGTATAATAAAATAGAAACGCAGTTGAACTGGTATATGGAAAGGATGTAGGAAATAATTAATGAGTTTTATGTGATAAGTATATCGTGAGTCGTGAGTAATACATCGTGAGTCGTGAGGGTATAGAACATTGAACCAAAGCGGCACTGAGTAACACAACGTATTTTAGATACAAATACAGAGATCAGAGAGAATCGCAAGCGATTGAAATTGTGCTTTAAAATGCTGTGATAAATTAAAGTATGGTTTAAATAGCATTTGTATTATAAAGTTATATGAAGTGATATTCAATACCCTTAAAGAATATTTAATGAAAAGAGCTTATAGGAATATAGAAAAAGGGTTTGAGAAATTAACCACTTTAGCGACTGCCATTATGGGTAACTCCATCACTTTTATTCTTGCAACAATTATAGTTTTTTATTGGTTGTCTAATAAAGACTTCTGGGCTATGGATGTACACCAGAAAATAGGGGATGCAATTCTTGGGCTTACATTTTTAAGTTTGTTTATTATACAAAAATCCTTCAACAGATTTTCTGGTTCAATTCATTTAAAAGTGAATGAATTAGTAGCATCACACGAGTCGGCCAGTAACAAAGTAATTAATATAGAAGAAAAGACAGAACAGGAAATTGTTGAATTGTCAAAAGAGTATGCCGACCTTGCTGTTGCTGCATTAGAAGAAGAAATAATAGCTATTAAAGAGCAGCAGGAAACTCCAATATAGTCATGCTGCCTGCATAAGAAATATCACTTTGAATATATTAATTCAAAATCTGTGAATTATGCAACAATCTCCCATAGTGATGTAACAATTGGCTGATACTTAAGGTCAACTTTGCATAATTAAAAATAAGCATTTAATTATACAGAAGTAATATGACCAGTATATCAACAAAAAATCAGATTGAAGACTTTCAGATCAAAGCATCAGCAGTAGAAATTTTCAGTACAACGCATGAATCGTCTTTAAACCAACAGTTAAGATCCTTTAATCTTAAAATTCTCCTCACAGTAATTTTACTTATAGCTGGTTCTCTTGCCATCATTTACGCACAGCCAAAACATACTAAAGCTAAAGTTAAAACGGCAAGAGCACATTTACAACCTGTTACATTAGTATTTGGTCAGCCTATCTCCTGGGTAAACAATGAGAATTTTGTTTACAATGGTTTCTTCCTCCAATCTGCAACGGACAGGATACTAATTAAATTTCCTTCTTATATGGGGACTAAAATCAGAGCCGCCGTAAGGATTGGTGTAATAGTAAATGTAAGTGGAGTAGTTACCACCAATCTTATTGGCGATAAAGAAATGAAGCTGGTAAAACTCATCACCGATAAAGTAGTACTATACGATGTTAAACCCTCTGTAAAGAAGATAAAAAAGAATATTGAAGTCATTAAAAATGATGGAATTGTATCTACAATACAAACTGATACATCTGGTAAAATAAGAGGGTTCTATCTAAAAAGCATGACCATATTAAGGGTGCCTGTTACTATTGGTGAACAGCTAAGAAACATTCTTAAAGAAGGTGATTCAATATCGTATACAGGGACTAAAAGAATTGTATTGGACGGTGAAGCATCCTCAAACTTATACGAAATAATTATCTGTAAAACCATTACCGTAAACGGTAAAGAATACCTTGTTTCTAAATAATTTCTCCTATCAAATAATATCTGATTACAAAAATAATAAATCATCTTAAACAGTAAATTATGTCTAATCAACACGTGTATTTCGATCATGAAGAAGTAATGCCTAAACTACTTAAATGTTCTGAAGAATTAATCAGTCTGATGGTGAAGGATAAGAAAGAAAGGAAATGGGTTCATAAAGAACTGGAAGAGGAAGGTCCACATCACAAGCAAGTACTTACAGCTCTTTTGCTGAGTAGATTAAAAGTATTAGTTACAACCATAGAAAGTGATAAAGCCTGCAAGTTTAAATTGCAGGAAGGATACGATATAAGGAGAGTAGAAGATAAAGCTGAAGTTAATTATCCGATAGCTATGCCTATTCACTTAACACATTGTACTAATGAAAAGAAAGTGGCCAGCGCGATTTCCCATGCACCTGAACATGAAGTGCTGATATATGCTATGTGTATGCAAGTGGTAGAGTGGGCAATAGATACAGTAGCACATCATTAGTACATTAAAGTAACCACATGAAAAGCAATACTGAGTTAAACAAGGATATATATAAAGTTACATTAGATATAGATAATCAGTTCCCTGAATTAGTAAAATACTTTGGTGAGATGCCTGTTGAAATTACGCAGGATAATCAATCGGAAGTAAGTGTTGCCAATCTGGCAGATTATTATAATTCACTTGATTTATTATTCAACGACTATACAGTATACCATAGAAATCAATTACCATAAAATAGAATTAAATAACATGAAAGTAGCGAACAGATTAGGCATTTGGATGGATCATTCTACTGCCAACTTAATGGAGTTTACAGCGAGTCCTATTGAAACTAAAACTATAGTTTCGAGGTTTACGCATCAGGTAAAAGAAGTAACCATTCATAAAGGAGAAAAAGAGATGCATCATAAGGAACAGCATCAGCAATCGGAGTATTATCATCAGATAGCAGAGCAGATAAAACCTTTTGATGAAGTAATTTTATTTGGACCTACCAGTGCCAAAACAGAACTGTTGAATTTATTGAAAACGGATCATCATTTCGATAAAATAAAGATAGAAGTTAAGTCTACAGATAAGATGACCGAAATGGAGCAGCATGCTTTTGTGAAAGATCATTTTGCCAATATATTCATGAATAAAAAATAACCAATTATGATGGACAACTATTATTTCTGGGGAATGCACCTTGCCTGGTGGTTCTTTCTGATGGGTATGTGTATGTGGATTTTTGTAATACCCTATGATATTCCCGGACAACGAAATAGCAGGATACGAAAGCTTGATATTTTAGATAAACGTTTTGCTCAGGGACAAATATCTACCGAGGAATATAAACAACGAAAGGAACAACTTTTATTTAATCCCAACTGCTGATATTAAATACATATTCTATGGAAAATCATTCAAGTAAAAAAGATTCCCAACATGAAAAAGACATTTTATTGGATAGGAATATTCCTGATGGAGGCACTGTATATCCCGCTGCAGAAGACATTTATAATCAATCGAAAGAAGAAACTGGTGCAGACCCTGAAAATATATCAAAAACAAAGAAAATGAATAGTCCTAAGGATCAATCAATTAGAAAGAATTATGCGGAAGGTATGTCTGGAGATGATCTTGATGTGCCAGGTGCTGAGCTGGATAATGAAATGGAAGAAATTGGTAGTGAAGATGAAGAAAATAACTACTATAGTTTAGGAGGGGATAATCACAATAATCTGGAAGAAGACAACGGTCAATAATAAAACAAACAATATGAAAAAAGTATTAATAGCGCTGGACTATAGTCCTTCAGCAACACAGGTAGCAGAAGCAGGGTATGAACTGGCAAAATCGATGAATGCCGATACCATTTTATTACATGTGGTAGGGAACCCTACCCATTATTCCTCCACGGTATATGCGCCGATAATGGGCTATGGAGGATTCGTGAATCTTGATTTCCTTGATGCTAAAATTATAGGAATGATTACCAATGAATCGCATTTATATCTGGAGCATGTAAAGAAACATCTGAAGAATGAATTTATTGATATGGTTGTGAAAGAAGGCAATATATCAGAGATGATTCTGGAGACAGCTAAGAGACTGGAAGTTGACGTAATTGTAATGGGTGCTCATAGTCAACAATGGCTGGAAGAAGTATTGATTGGTAATGAAACCAAGAGAGTGCTTCAGCATTCTAAGATTCCTATGCTTATTGTTCCAGTGAAAAGGGAGGGGGAGCAATAAGTTTCAAATATTTAATTGAAAACAATTATAGTATTACATGCAACCAGTAACTGGTTATTTGTAACTAAGAATTTAAGTCATTATTCAAAAACATAATCATCATGCTTAGCAACGAAACATTACAAAAGAACGTTCAGGACGCCATTAAATGGGAGCCTTTATTACATGCCGCAGAAATAGGCGTTGTAGTACACGATGGGGTTGTTACCCTAACAGGAACTGTAGATAGTTATCTAAAGAAAATAGAAGTAGAGAAAGCTACTAAGTCTGTAGTTGGAGTAGTGGCTGTGGTTGAAAAGATAGAGGTATGTTTTCTGAATCCTTCCTTCAAAAATGACACGCAGATAGCGGATGAAGTATTAAGTGCATTGATGTTGAATAATGAGCTGCCTAAAGAACAGATAAAGATTCAGGTGGAAAAAGGTTGGGTTACGCTGGATGGAACTTTAAACTGGAACTATCAGAAGGATGCTGCTAAGAGAGTAGTAGATAGAATAGCGGGTGTAAAGGGCATAACGAATAATATAATGGTGAAGACCGAAACGAAGGACTTGGTAGAACGCGTAAATATCGAGAAAGCTTTTGCCCGTAACTGGGCTATTGATATCAATGATATTGAAGTGAGTGTGTTTCACAATACAGTCACCCTCATAGGGAAGGTAGATTCCTGGTACATAAGAGATCTGGCAGAACAGCTTGCCTGGAAAGCAAAAGGAGTTTGTGCGGTAGATAATAAACTGGTTGTAGAATATCAGGTTACACACTCCTTATAAATACGGATAATTAAATCAAATTATATGAAGAAGATTAATCTTACAAATGCATGCCTTGTATGCATTATCGCTTGTGAAAAATGTATTGCCCATTGCATCGAGCATGGACATAAAGAATGTTTAGCCTTATGCAGAGATTGTGCTGATATCTGTACGCTCACTGCCCGCTTACAGGCAAGGGACTCTAAGTATGCAATTCAGTTAGCCGAAATATGTGCTGCTATTTGCAAAGAGTGTGTGGGAGTTTGTAGTAAACAAGCTGCACACAATGATGCCTGCAGAGAATGCGTAGTAGCCTGTCAGGAATGTGCTGACGCTTGTGCTGCTTAGTATTAATTGTTTTGCAATTTTAAGGAATGTAATTATAACAGACCTGTTTGTTATAATTACATTTTTATAGGACTTATGTGGCAGTAAAAATAGTCCACTCACGATTCACGAATGTATTCTTCACGATTCACGATCAATGTATTCCTTTAAACGATTTGAACCTTAATCGATTTATACGTTTCTTCTTATGCTTTCCATCAAACGCTCTCTATGAAAACATTTCTATCTCTTCTCATTTTCCTATTCTGCCTAAACATTTCTGCACAGAAAATCTGGACTTTAAAAGAATGTATGGATACGGCACTTTATAGAAATATATCTATCAACAAAGGAATTTTAAACAGTAATATAAATGCTATTAATCTTCATCAATCTAAATCTGCTATTATTCCCAATCTGAATTTTGGTGATAATCAGGCTTACAATTCAGGCTTCTCTTTAGATCCCTATACCAATCAATATACTACTCAGAATATCAATACCAATACAGCAAATCTTTCCTCCACAGTTACATTGTTTAATGGCTATTTATTAATCAATACTGTAAAGCAATATCAGCTGCTTTATAATGCTGGTGAGTATGATATACTAAAAGCGCGGAACGATATTATTCTAGGAGTGTTAGCTGGCTATATGCAGATACTGATGGATTATGAAGCGATTGATGCAGCACAGGCGCAGATATTATCTACTCAGACACAAGTAGCAGAAACTCAGAAATTTGTAACCTTTGGAAAGGTTGCTCCTCTTAATCTTTTACAGATAGAATCGCAGCTTGCTGCTGATAAATTACTAAAAGTTACTGCTGAAAATCAATTGCGTTTAGATAAATTATCCTTACTACAATTGATGGAGATTCCTGTTCGTGAAGATTTTAATGTGCAACTGCAACAGTTCCTCACTATCAATCCTGCCGATCCTTTGCAGACGAGTGAAATTACTGCTGTAGCAATTGCTTTTTTACCCGAGATACAAAGTGCAGCTTTACGAAAAGAGGCTGCTATGTTTAGTTTAAAGATGGCGAGAAGTGGATACTATCCTAAGCTTACTTTCAATGCTGCCCTCAAGACAGGTTATAGCAGTAACAGAACCAATTCTATGTATGATACCAGCTATTTATTATCAACCATTGGATATGTAAAAGGCGATCAAACACAGCCTGTTACGGCTATGCTTCCTATGGTATATAACAATCGGCAGGTTGCCGATTTGTCAGATCAGTTAAAGAACAATTTTAGCCAGTCATTGGGACTTACTTTATCGGTGCCTATTTTCAATAACAGGTCTGTGAAATCGGCTGTAGATATAGCTTCTGCTAATATTCAGTCTGCAAGGCTAAATGAGCAACAGGTGCGTAATGATGTTCGGAAAAGCATTGAAACTGTTTATACAAATCAGATTGCTGCGGGTAAAAAACTTACTGCAATTGAAGAGCAGATGGATATGGAAACCCGTACCTATTCCGATATGAAAAAGAAGTATGGTTTTGGTGCTTCCAGTATTACTGACTTCCTGATAGAAGTAAACAATTTCAACAAGGTATTCTTGCAGCTGATTCAAGCAAAGTATGATTACATTCTCAAGACTAAACTCATTGATTTTTATCTCCATAAACCAATAACATTTTAATATTATGACCAAGAAATTAATCATCATTATTTTAATCGCTTTGTTAGTAGCAAGTATAGGCGTCTGGACATATTTTCATTTACGTAATACCGATAAAATTTATTACTGGCGGATGGTAGATATTACCCGTGGTGATGTAAATCTGATTGTTACTGCTACAGGTTCATTAGCTGCCGATACTTCGGTAGATGTGGGAGTACAGGTATCAGGTATCATCGCAAAAATAAATGTAGATTTCAATGATTCGGTAAAGAAGGGGCAGGTTATAGCCATCCTCGATACTACCCTTTATTATGCTGCCCGACTAGATGCACAGGCTACCTTGCACCGTGCCGAGATTGCCGCCACACAAGCCCGCAAAGAATTTGAGAGAAGTAAGAATCTCTACATCAATAAAGTAGAAGCGCAAGCAGATTACGAAGTGGCTATTGCTGCATATCAGAATGCAAAAGGCAACATTGTCTCCATGCAGGCACAGTTGAATAAAGCCCTTATTAATCTGCAGTATTGCACTATCAAGGCGCCTATCAAGGGAATGATTGTAGCAAGAAATGTGCAGGTGGGTAATATGGTGATTGCCAGCTTTAATAGCCCGGTATTATTTACTATTGCTAACAACCTGAAAAAGATGCAGGTGCAAGCCAATGTAGATGAAGCAGATATAGGGCAGGTGAAAATCGGACAGCTTGCCAAGTTCACGGTGGATGCCTATCCCAACAGTGTTTTCAATGGAGTAGTTACCCAGATCAGGCATCAGCCTATTACTGTTTTAAACGTGGTGACTTATGTAGTGATTATTGAAGTGGCTAACCCTGATTTAAAGCTCATGCCCGGACTTACTGCCAATGCAAATATCTCTATTCAGAACCAGCAGCATGTGCTGAAGGTGGCTACCAATGCCTTCACCTTTATTCCGCCATTAGAATATATTCAGGGGGCTAAATACCTACCCGATTCGGTAAAGAAATTCTGGGTGCAGAAGCTGCAGGCTACGAGTGAATTAAAGAAACAGCAAATTGTAGATCAGCAGGGTACTGTTGGTTATTTATGGGCAGTAAAAGATAAAGATGTTTTTCCTATTCTGGTACTCAAAGGTCTCAACGATGGTTCTTTTACCGAAGTAAGTGGCGAGATTCAGGAGGGCTATATTATTGCTACAGGGCTCAATACATCGGCGCCAACTACCAAGTCTGCACAAAGTCCTTTTATGCCAAAGTTTCCATCCAGAAAAAAATAATCATGTCTCAAACAGTAGCTTTAATCGAGGTTAAGGATTTAACCAAAACCTATCAGACGGGCGAAGTGCAGGTGCATGCTTTGGTGTCTGTTTCGCTGACTATTCAGAACGGCGAATTTCTCGCTATCATGGGTGCCAGTGGTTCGGGTAAATCTACATTCATGAACATACTGGGCTGCCTTGATGAACCTACGAGTGGCAGCTATCTGATGGAAGGAAACAATGTATTGTCCAGCGATAAAAATACCCTTGCTGCGCTGCGTAACAGCAAGCTGGGATTCGTGTTTCAGTCCTTCAATTTATTACCTCGTACTTCTGCATTGGAAAATGTTGAATTGCCACTTTTATATAACAATAAAGTTACTGCAGACGAACGTCGCCGCAAGGCTATTGAATCGCTCACCGCAGTAGGCTTGGCCGACAGGGTAGATGCCATGCCTAATCAGTTATCGGGCGGACAACAACAGCGGGTAGCCATTGCCCGTGCACTGGTGAATGATCCTTTGGTGATAATGGCCGATGAACCTACCGGTAACCTCGACTCCCGAACCAGTTACGAAATTATGGACATATTTCAGAAACTCAACGATAAAGGAATTACCATTGTAATGGTTACTCACGAACCCGATATAGCACAGTTTGCCAAAAGCAATATCGTTTTTAAAGATGGTAAGATTATTGCCAATCAGGAGGTGAAGGATCGTAAGATTGCTACAGAAGAACTAAAAAGGATTGCTGCATTAAAAGAAGAGAATTCTACTACATAAATAAGCTTTTAAAATGTTTTTACCCTACAGGACTACCTAAAGCATTTTACTTAAAACTTAGTACTTATAACATACAACATATTATGAAATTCGTCAACTTATTTCGCATTGCTTACCGCTCCTTAAACAGGAATAAAATGCGTAGTTTTCTTACCATGCTTGGTATTATTATTGGCGTAGCCTCTGTAATAGCGATGCTTGCTATAGGACAGGGTTCCAGTCAGACCATCAAGACCTCCATTGCCAGTCTTGGCACCAATACAATTATGGTTATTCCTGGGGCAACCAATTCCGGTGGTGTACAGCAGGGTGCTGGCACGCATCAAACCCTTACGGTTGATGATATAGCAGCTATTGCCACCAACTGCGAACTGGTAAAATATGTATCTCCAGTCGATCAGAAAAAAGTACAGGTAATCAACGGTCCACTCAACTGGAATACTACTATTGTTGGGGTAAATAACGATTATATGGCTATTCGTTCGCTCGTGATTACCAATGGTGGCGGTTTTACTGCTGCTGATGATAAGGCTGCTGCAAAGGTTTGCCTTGTTGGGCTTACCGTGGTACTCAACTTATTTGGCGATGAAAATGTAGATCCTGTAGGGCAGATTATCCGTATCAATAGTATACCCGTGAAGATTATAGGCGTACTCTCCCGTATGGGACAAAACACTTTTGGTCAGGATCAGGATGATATCATTATTGCTCCTTTTTCTACGGTACAGAAAAGAATGATGGCTTCTTCCAATTTTGTAAATAGTATATGGGCTGCAGGCAGAACCGAAGCCGAGATTCCTGATGCTGTAGATGAGATTACCAGACTACTGCGCGAGAAGCATAAGATAGCGCCTTCCGATGATAATGATTTTACAGTTCGTACTCAGTCCGAGCTTAGCAATATCTTTGGTTCTATCTCTAAAGTTATGACCATCCTCCTTGCCAGTATTGCTGGCATTTCATTGCTGGTGGGTGGCATTGGTATCATGAACATTATGCTTGTATCTGTAACCGAACGTACCCGTGAAATAGGTATCCGTATGGCTATTGGCGCAAAAGGTAGCGATGTGTTGGCACAGTTTGTAATAGAGTCAGTACTCATCAGCGTAGTAGGCGGTATCATTGGTATTTTGCTTGGTATAGCCGTATCCGAAACAGTTGCCATTTTAGGCGGTTGGCCGGTAGTGGTTACGCTCTCCTCTATTATGTTATCCTTCCTTTTTGCCTCCGCCATTGGACTCTTTTTTGGCTGGTATCCCGCAAGGAAAGCAGCAGCCTTGAATCCTATAGATGCTTTGAGGTACGAGTAAGGCAATGAGGCAATAGGCAATGAGGCAATAGAAATTCAAATACAGGAGACATAGGCACTAAGTAAATACAATAATTAAAAATTAAGAATATGAGTTGCATTAAAATTATCGAGTCGGATAGTATAGCTGATTTAGAGTTAGCAGTAAATAGTTTCATACAGTTAGGAGGAGCTTCCTTGCAAGTAGGGAATGTAACTGTTGGAACCTATGTAAATAATGAAAATATAAAGTACTATGCAACAGTATTGTATAAAAACATAGACTAAAACATAGCTAATTAAATAAGCATCCGCTCAACAGCGAAGCTGTTCTCTGCGCTCTCTGTATTTGTATTCCATTAAAACTCAGCATTCAACATTCAAAATAATGTATTCTCTGCGTCCTCTACGTAACTGCATAAAAAGAAATCTCCGTGTAACTCCCTCCCTCCTGGCCAATGTCATTAAGTTAAGGGTTATTACGGCCTTTCAGGCCTTTTGAATCTTGTAATCACATATGCAATGGGCTTCACCCATTGCTAATATCTTACGCCATTTCATGGCTTTTTTTAAGTACAGTTGCCTTAACTTAATGACATTGCCCTCCGGGCCTCTATGGTTCAATGTGTTCTTCACGATTCACTGTTAATATAAACAACATAGCCCTTAAACGTTCCCATCTGTGAATTATGCAAGTAATATCCAACATGATATAACAATTGGGGTGTGGAGGGCACTCACCTTTGCAGTGTTCAAAAATTATCAAAGTAGTGTTTGGAAAAGGGGGAGTAAAAAAAAGGAAATGGTGAGGACGTTTGAATAATACTCTGGTGGTTGAATTGAATTAGTTCTTTGTATTTGAAGTGTTTTGGAAGTGAGGTAAGAAAAGCAGGATTGAATATCTGGATTATCCATTAAAACTGATAAAGAATAAAGTGTTTAAATGGAAAATGCTGTTTAAAGCACGTAATCTGTTATTTACTCCTCGTCTTTAAGTGTTTATGGCACAAAAGAGCCTGTTTACCTAACGTCTTTGCAAATGCAAGATACGAAAGTTGCTGTTAGCCTCTCGTCTTTACAAATGCATGACACGAAAGTAGCTGTGAACCCCACGTCTTTATAAATGCAAGGCACGAAAGTGTTTGTTTGCCACACTCCTTTTTTAGAGGATATTATTTGTGGTGAAAATGAAAGTTGGCTATTAATTATTTGATTTTATACATTAAAAATTTAGTTATGAAAAATGATGAAATTTCTGTTTTTGAAGCGCTTGAAAGACATCAGGTGTTTAATGTTGCTAATGCTTTAGATACTGCTAAAGTGGATGGATATTCTGAAAAGGAAACCATTATGAAT